>RCNC010000075.1_pt1 | contig 48294 bp, 38 predicted proteins | sample 2041301 | NCBI WGS metagenome assembly RCNC01 (sample SAMN09708231, study PRJNA481090) | Marine sediment metagenome, whole genome shotgun sequencing project. | biome: marine sediment; feature: ocean; material: sediment; isolation source: Sewage treatment plant 13A marine sediment (STP13A) ...
ATTTTTGTTCTGAAATCTTTGATAATGGAAAGCCCAACCTGTTCAAGGAGGTAATGATAGATGTAATAAAAAATGCCTTTGAACCCAAAAATCACGAGTACAAGCATCGTCAATCCGAAAAGGTAATATTCGTTTTTGGCGATGAAAATCTTATCAATTAAATCCTTGACAAGGTATGTCTGGGATCCGGTAAGAAGGGCAACAAAAACCATGAAAACCATAGATATGATCAATTTAGTTTTATAGGGCTTGATGGCACTGAAAAGACGCTTAAAAATTATTTTGTTGGTCATGAATTAAATTAATTTTAAAATGATAAGAGGTTATGAATTACGCTTTATGATCGTAAAGAAGTTGGCAGAAAAATCTATTTCAGTTCAGTTGAAAACAGTTCTACACCAGGGATACTGATTTAAAAAGAGATATTTTAATTGTGCTTCAGCCAAAGATTTGCCGGAGCGTTCTTGGCACTTTTTTGGGGTAGCCATCTTTTTTCCATAGGCGATGAAAGAGGCTGAACCATTGATTTGGATAGGATAGTATTGTTTTTTGATAGTTTTCAATACTCAAATTACTGATCTCTTGAATATTTGTATCGGAAATTTCATTATATTCTGGAAGCTCAACGCTCTCAAAATCAATGTGAAGTTTCCCATTTTTAACGTAATAAACACTTGTGAGAACGGGTGCTTTTGTCTTCAGGTGAAGCAGAGCGGTTCCTCTGGCACAATTGAACGTCTTGTTGAAAAAGGTGACAGGCGTTCCATTGTCTGTGTAGTTCTGATCCAGGCTGATGATGAGTATACGGTTTTTATTGAGGGCCTGCGAGTATACAGAAAGCTTTTCAAGGCTGTGGATATGGTCAAGGTTGTGCCCGTATCGTTGTCTGATTTTAACAAAAAAAGCATCACAGAGGGGGTTACTCTGCTTTTGATAAATCAGACTGGTTGGCCGGTCTCCTTTACTGAACCAGGCGAAATAGGTTTCAAACCAACACCCATGGTAGGTGGTTAATATAACCCCTTTACCATGCTTTAGTGCTTCGTCAACGGTGTCAAGGCCACTGATTTCTGCCTGATCAATAAGTTGTGCTACTTTTTTACGGCGTATGACAAAAATTAAACCAGCTGCGTGAACAAATTGATTATATGCATTTCTTAAAATCTTCAATTTCTGAGAATGGGTGGCGTTCGGAAAAACCGTAGTAAGGTTGTCATAGGCAACATTGATTCGAAAAGGAATGAGAACCCAGGCAAGCCAACTGACCATCAGGGTAATTAAATTTATCAAGAAAAGGGGCATTAAATTGATAATAAAATGGGCAGTTCTCAGGAGAAGATATTCTGTTTTGTATTTTAATTTCATCTTGGACAAATAAGTTGAGTCGGGAGCCGATAAAAACAGGTAAAGCAGGTGAAAAACTGTAATCGGTAATACATCACTTCGTTACTTATGGCACGTAAAAAATATCTTTATTGGAGCTACAAATTTCGGCCTTGCAGAGCCTCCATTGGCAACATTAACCCATTGAAGATTTTATGATCAATTATATTACAGTAATTTTCATGTCATGCTTTATGTTATGAATTGTTCATTTTCCAATAGTATTTTATCTTGTGCAGGCATGTTAAGTTGAAAAATTGAACCCTTGCGAGTATGGTGCCAGATCATTTTTCCCAAGAATTGTATAGACAGACGTATGAAGCTACCATCAGTTAAGGAGCAGTCGTGAAACTATCCATTGTAATACCGATATTTAATGAAGAAGAAAATTTACCCCTGATTTATGAAGAGGTGAAGGGTGTTCTTGAGGGGATGGGAGTCGAGCATGAAATTCTTTTTGTAGATGACGGCAGTATAGATAATTCACTGAATATAATAAGAGCTATTCAGAATAATGACCCATCTGTCATCGGCGTTAGTTTCAGGAAAAATTTTGGGCAGACTGCTGCAATGTCAGCAGGTTTTGATTATGCGACTGGTGATGTGATTGTCACCATGGACGGTGATCTGCAAAACGATCCACATGATATTCCTCATATGATTGAAAAGATAGGCGAAGGATATGATGTGGTTACCGGTTGGCGTCACGACAGGAAAGATGCGTTTATTAATAGAAAACTACCGTCCATAATTGCCAATAAGATAATTTCATGGACGACCAAGGTTTCCCTGCATGATTATGGGTGCACCCTGAAGGCCTTCCGAAGAGAGGTTATTAAAAATATAAAGCTCTACGGAGAAATGCATCGTTTTATCCCTGCCATCGCAAGTGGTATGGGCATATCGTTTACTGAAATAAAGGTAAATCACCGCCCCAGAAGATTTGGTACATCTAAGTATGGTATTTCAAGAACGATAAGAGTTATTCTTGATCTGATAACAGTGAAGTTTCTCCTCTCTTATGCTACAAGACCGATACAGGTTTTTGGTCTGCTTGGATTTGTAAGCGGGTCGGTGGGCTTTCTTATCGCCCTGGTAATGACTGTTCAGCGACAATTTTTTGGAGTTCCCCTTGCTGATAGGCCTTTATTATTTCTGGCCATATTGCTGATATTCGTAGGAATTCAGTTTGTCTCCCTGGGGCTGATTGCTGAACTTCAGGCCAGAACGTATCATGAATCGCAGCAAAAGCCTGTTTATTATGTCAGGGAAGTGGTCACTACTAAAAATGAAAACGATCAAACTATCTCCTGACAGAGGTTGGCAGGTCTGTTGTGATTGATATTATTATTCCAAACTGGAATGGTAGATTCCTACTCAAGACATGCCTTGATTCACTTCAAAGTCAATCATCTCATGCTTTTCAGACTATCGTTGTAGACAACGGCTCAACAGATGGTTCTGTTTCGTTTATTCAAGAGAACTTTCCCCACGTCAAAATCATAGAATTAAATGAAAACAAAGGGTTCAGTGCTGCAGTAAACAGCGGAATTCTTGCATCAGAAAGTGAGTGGGTATTGCTTCTCAACAATGATGTTGAGGTTGCTTCAGATTGCCTCGAATATCTGGAAAATTTATCTAATCACCCTCAGGAATATGACTTTTTTGCCCTGAAGATGATTGACTTTCATAAAAGAACCCATATTGATGGGGCAGGGGACAGTGTGATGCGGGGTGGTGTCGGTTATCGACTTGGCACCATGGAAAATGATAGTGACATATACTCCATTAAACGAGATGTGTTTGGGGCATGTGCTGGAGCCGCTCTCTATCGACGCTCCATGTTTGATTCTGTTGGCCTTTTTGATGAAGATTTCTTTGCCTATCTTGAGGATGTAGATTTCAATTTACGAGCAGTTAAGGCCGGGAAGAGATGTTGCTACCTGCCTGATGCCAGAATTTACCATATAGGAAGTGCTTCAACAGGATCAAAAGTAAACAGTTTTACTGTCAGACTTTCAACTCGAAACAATGTTTATGTCATAGTAAAAAATTTTGGGCCTCTGCTGTTTTTTCGTTTTCTTCCTGCGTTGTTTCTATATCAGTTATTCTGGCTTCTTTTCGTATTGAGAAAAAGGCAGTTCCTCTCTTACCTGGCAGGTCTTTTTGAAAGTTTTAAACATGTCAGGGGCATGATTAAAAAATATGAGAGCAATAAGAAAATCGGTAAAATTTCAACAAAAGATTTTGCCCACTCTATTATCCAATCCGAAAGACAGGCGATCCTGTCGATCATCAACAGGAGAGAGCAGCTTGGTAAGGACATAACATTGTTTACATTATATTTGAAAATCTTTTGTTGATGGGACCCAGGTAAGGTGAATCCCTTTGTGAGTATTATAATTGTGACACATAACTCACAAACCTTTATACCTCGCTGTCTTGAAGCGATTGATTGTCAAACGGTCCTTCCCTGTCAGATAATAGTGATAGACAGTGGTTCCGATGATACCGCTTACCTGAATGAAATTTATAAAAGAAAAGACAGTATAGTCAGGAGTTCCAGTAATATCGGCTTTGCTGCCGCAAACAATAGGGGGGTGGAGCATCTACATTCAAGGTGCGATTATCTTCTTTTCATAAATCCGGATACCTTTTTATCAGAATCGGCAATAGAGAAATCATTGGAGATCATCGAACCTTTGCCAGATGTTGCAATTTTGACAGGTTTACTCGAAGGCTATGACAGTGCTCACTCATGTAAGACTGGAAAAATTGATTCATCAGGTATTTTCAGATCCTGGTATGGGAGGTGGTACGATCGTGGACAGGGAGACCCAATAGAGCATAAGACTCACCATTCCCAGAATATACCTGCCATATGCGGAGCATTTATGTTTTGCAGGTTGGCTGCGGTCAAATCTGAGTTTCCTGCGCTGTTTGATGAATCTTTCTTTATGTACAAAGAAGATATTGAACTCTGTGTCAGGCTTTCCGCCAAAGGCTGGAAGTTACATTATTCACCACAGATAAAAGCATTCCACTGCCGGGGATGGAAAGATAATCGTCGCCAGATTTCCAGAAACCTGAAACTGATGTCTGCTGAAAATGAAATTAAAATGTACAAAAGACACCCATCCATTTACATGATATGGGCCCAGATGAAATATTTTCTGGTCAGGTACTTAAATGTTTAGCACTCTTCATAACGATAAAACAAACAATTGCTGTACCTCAGAGACCATATCAGACTTTTCAGTTATTATTCCGACTCTTAACGGGGCTGAACAACTTGAGGAACTGCTCGCTTCCTTTACAATTCAGACAGTGAAACCCCGTGAAGTTCTGGTTGTTGATTCATCATCTTCTGACCATACCGTTGAGGTCGCAGAACGATATGGTGCCAAAGTCCAGGTTATAGCCAGGGATGATTTTGATCACGGCGGTACCAGAACAATTGCTGCACGCAGGGCCCAAAGTGATTATCTGGTGTTTTTTACCCAGGATGTTATCCCAGCCCATCGTTCGGTACTGGAAAACCTGGTTAAACCACTCGTGAATGACAGTGCAATTGGTATCAGCTACGGCAGGCAGTTGCCTTGCTTTGATGCAAGCGATACGGCACGGCATCTGAGATTCTTCAATTATCCCGATACATCACAAATAAGAGATTTTGCCGACCGCTTACACCTTGGTCTTTCAACCGTATTTGCTTCAAATTCATGTGCTGCATATAATAAGAACCATCTCAGCGATGTCGGCTTTTTCAGGGATGACCTGATTTTTGGCGAAGATACCTGTGCGGTCGGGAGGTTACTTGAAAGTGGTCTTAAGGTTGCTTATGTTGCAGATGCTTCCGTATATCATTCACATAACTATAGCTGGAGTGACGAATTTAAGCGCTACTTTGACATCGGTGTTTTGCATTCAAATGAAAGGTGGTTGCTGGACACCTATGGAAATGCTGAGAATCGAGGTATTAACTATATCAAATCAGGGGTTTCCTATTTATCCTCAAGACGTAATTATAGTCTGATCTGCGATTTTATGGTAAGAGTGGTATTGAAATTCATTGGTTACCGACTCGGTAGACAATACTCCTGGTTACCTGAAAAAGTCGTACCAGAGCTAAGTATGCACCAGAAATGGTGGAGAAAATCATAATTGCTTTCATTTAGTACTGTCCCATAGGAGTTGTACAAACTTTATCTATGTTATCAACAAATCTGCGCGAGCAGAGTTCTATCATGGCCAGGGTCCTTCACCTGGTAGACTGTCTTATCGTCGTTGGATACCTGTTCGCTCTTGTCAGCTGGTACAGGGTCCCATGGAGCATCTATTACAGTCGTCTTGTTGTCATCACCTTTGTCCTTTGCCTGATAAGTTTTCAGTCCTTCCAGCTTTACCGCTCCTGGCGAGGATGGAAATTTTACACTGAGTTTTTTTATATTCTCAAGGCTTGGGGGACCGTCATCGGTATACTGCTCTTCTACTTCTTTATATTAAAAATTTCAGAAGGGTATTCAAGAGTTGTATTCATGATCTGGTCAATAACAACACCACTGCTTATTTTCCTTCTCCACCTGAGCGCACGAAAGATATTACGTTTTTTTCGACGGAGAGGAAGAAATGTCAGACGTGCCGTTATTGCTGGTGCCGGCGATTTAGGTGCCAACCTTATCCGGGAACTGGAAACCATACCGTGGGCCGGTATCGAAATCATGGGTTTTTTTGATGATAAGATTACTGTCGAACCAGATTTAACCGTTATGGGAAAACCGGTCTTGGGGGATATCTCCAAGTTGCCTGAATATTTGACCGTAAACGATATTGATTATGTTTACATTGCTCTGCCGATGAGAGCAGAACGTAAAATATTTTCTATTCTGCGTGAATGCCGTTCCCTTGGGGCACGTATCTATCTCGTCCCTGATTTATATGTTTTCGGGTTGCATCATGCAGAAATTCAGTCACTTGGCAAGATGCTGGTGCTGAACTTTAATCCCCATACCGAGTGGAAACGCAGTTTTGATGTAATTTTTTCATTTCTTGCCCTGCTGATTAGTCTTCCCATAACGCTTTTTATCAGCCTTTTGATAAAAATAGAGGACGGTGGGCCGATAATTTATCGCCATAAAAGAATTACTGCAGCTGGCAAGGAGTTTGATTGTCTGAAATTTCGAACGATGAGACAGGGGGCGGACCAGGAATTAATGAAGCTGCTGGCAAATGACCCGGCGTTGAAAGAGGAATGGCAACAAAATTATAAACTGAAAAATGATCCGCGTATTACACGAATAGGGACGTTATTGAGAAAAACCAGTCTTGATGAATTACCTCAGTTTATTAATGTCTTGAAGGGTGATATGAGTGTTGTTGGAGCCCGGCCGATCGTAGGGGGTGAGCTTCAGTCCTTCTATCGTGACAGTGCCGGCCTCTATTGTTCTATGAAACCTGGTATCACAGGACCATGGCAGGTTGGAAAACGGTCGAATGTGGATGATTATCAGGAACGGGTTGACCTCGATGACTGGTATATATTGAATTATTCTCTGTGGACAGATATAAAAATTATCATTCGTACGGTCTATATCATGTTCAAACGAGATGGTGCTTATTGAAAAAGATTACAACAAACTTATAGTAACCAGTAACTGATGGAAATAAAATTTATCATTGAAAAGGAGTAATATATGCAGTCAACAACACAACCTGTCACCATTACCCAGGCGAGGCAGGCCGCCGCTTCAATTTTTCTGGCCAAGGTCTTTAACTGGATGGCCGTGGGACTCGGTATAACCGGCGTTACCGCCTATTTCACTGCATCCACAGGGCTTGCCAATATTATCATAGGCTCCCCGCTTTTCCTGATTATCGGAATAGGAACGATTGGACTGGTTTTCTTTCTTTCAGCACGGATTGATAAAATAAAGGCGGGCACCGCTTCTTCGCTCTTTATTATATATTCCCTGATGAACGGCCTGTTTTTCTCAACCATCTTTCTAAGGTACACCGGGTCATCTATTGGCGGGACATTTTTAATCACTGCAGGGATGTTTGGAGCAATGGCAGTTTACGGACTTGTTACCAAACGCGATCTTTCCGGTTGGGGGTCGTTCCTCTTCATGGGACTTATCGGCATCATTATCGCCTCTGTTGTAAATATCTTCCTGAAAAGTCCCGGGATGTACTGGGTCATTTCAATGATCGGTGTACTCATTTTCACCGGTCTGACGGCATATGATGTTCAGAAGATCAAGAGAATGGGGGAAGAAGGTATTTTGGAACAGGGGCATGAGGCCATTACCAAAGGATCAATTATGGGCGCTCTTGCTCTCTATCTTGATTTCATTAACCTGTTTCTTATGATGCTCCGCTTTTTCGGTGGTTCCCGCAATTAGAAGAAAAGGAAAATTCAATTTGAAAGAGCATGCTTTTGACAAAGAGCATGCTCTTTGTTTTTGCCATGGTGGGATATGCATACAACCTTTGCTGGAAAAAAAATTGTTATTGGCGTGAGCGGCAGTATTTCGGCTTTTAAGGTCGCCGGATGGGCCAGTACCCTTGTGCAGGAAGAGGCAATGGTTGATGTTATTATGACCACTGCTGCCAGGAAGTTTATCACCCCGTTAACGTTTGAGGCACTGACGGGCCGGAACATCTATCAGGATATGTTTTCAGATGGAAACGGCGAACCCATGTCTCATATTAACCTGGGTCGTGATAGTGACTGTATTATTCTAGCACCGGCTACCGCTCAAACAATTGCCCGGCTTGCGAATGGACTTGCCGATGACTTGTTGTCTGCAACCATCCTTGCTGCCCACGTTCCTGTAATCGTATGCCCTGCCATGAATACGAGGATGTTTGAACATCCGGCAACACAGACAAATATAGCGACGCTGAAAAAGTTTGGGTATTTGGTCGTTGATCCCGATAGCGGTCAGATGGCTTGCGGCGACAGCGGAAAGGGGAGGTTGCCCGATTGGGATCGAGTATGTGAACAGGTGTTGCGTACCATTTCTTCAAATGATCTCAGCGGTCAGCATATTCTGGTAACTGCCGGGCCAACAAGGGAAACATTCGATCCGGTTCGCTTTATAAGCAATCCTTCTAGTGGGAAAATGGGTTATGCGATAGCACGGACTGCATTCAGAAGAGGTGCTGAGGTCACACTGATAAGTGGACCGACATCATTGCCATCTCCAGAAGGGGTGAAAACCATTTCGGTAGGTTCTGCACAGGAAATGTATGATGAGGTTATGTCTATGTATGATCGTTTCTCGATCATTGTTAAGTCTGCAGCGGTGAGTGATTTTCGTCCGCTTGATGTTCACACCGAAAAAATCAAAAAAGAAAAATCATCACTTGTTATGGAATTGGAGCAAACCAGAGACATATTGAAAGATCTTGGGAGAAAGCGAGATCGTCAGAGACAGCTTCTTGTCGGTTTTGCTGCCGAAAGTTCAAACCTTGAAACGGAAGGTAGAAAAAAATTGTCAGACAAGGGGCTTGATCTGATAGCAGTAAACAATATTACTTCACGGGAAGCTGGATTTGCTGGAGACAACAATCAGCTCACGCTGATCTGTGATAAAAAGTCAGTTACCTTGCCATTCACAACGAAGCTAAAGACTGCCGATTTACTCTGGGATTTTATCATAGAGAATGGGATCATGAAAAAACCGACCAGTTCTGAAAATTCACTGTAAATCGTAAAACCAATAAGACGTTATGAATCCTGAAGGCAACATCTCTTAAATTTCTTACCCGAACCGCACGGGCATTTTGTTTTTCCACCCAGCTTTTGACTAACTGATCTTGAGACTCCACTCAAATAAAACCAGCAGTTCGAGCGTTTGATAAAAGTGGATTGTTCCTCAAGAATAAAAATCGTCTTGTCTTCTATATACTTGGCAATGAAAGAGACATGAGCTGAAATTGATTGTGCTGAAACCGGCCCAGAATCAACAATTTCAAGAGAGAACCATCTTGTTTCACTCTTTATGGTGAGTACTTCAGGTCTGGTTTCAAAAGCCCAGCTACCGAGAATGAAATCTTTCTTACAAAGCATATATGCCGAGTATCTCGCTCTCATGAGTTGTTCCGGCAGTTCCGCCTTTTGTTGATCCTGATGGATTATTCGACAGCAGAGGTCATATTTTTTGCCACTTTGGCATGGGCATATGTTTGTAGAACCTGCATTAATTGTGGTCATACTATTGAGCCGGGGCGGGTTGATCTGTCAATTTGTCAAGCAGTGTTGAAATGATAACAGGTCTCCCGGATCCCAGATCGCTGGAAAATTTTAAAGCGGGCCTCAAGGGCATCTTCCTGATTCCTGATAAAGGGATGGTTTCTTCTCTGAAGCTGGCATTTGGGAATTGACATACTATCGCCTTGCCCATATCTTTTGCGAGTATTCCGGTGTTGCCCGATAAATAATAAATATTCCGAAATTTCATCATCCCCTGATTCTGTTTTAATAACAATTATGCTTATGTCTGAAACGAAGGTGCTGCTCATAGAACCATATTTTGGCGGATCTCATAAACAATTTCTTGAGGGTATCATGAAATATGTGCAAGGGGACTATGCACTTCTCCAGTTACCTGCAAGAAAATGGAAAATGAGAATGCAGCTTGCCGCACCCTGGTTTGTTCAAAAAATCAAAGAGATGGCTCAGAGAGATCGATTTTTTGATATTGTTCTCATGTCAACCTTTATGGATGTTGCGGTTTTCAGGGCTCTTGCAGCTCAGGTCAGGGGATGGAATCCGGACACACGATATTTTACCTATTTCCATGAAAATCAATTCGCTTACCCAACGGTATTGTCAAAAACCACAACTCATCAGTTTGCCGCAATAAACTTCACTACTGCCCTGGCCTCCGACAGTTTGGCATTCAACTCAAATTTCAATCGAGAAAGTTTTCTGGAGCGGTGCCGAAGCTATATTGGCAAAGCAGCTGATATGCAATTGTTTAAAGAACTGCATGATATTGAGCGCAAAAGTCTGGTGCTCTATCCTGGTATAGATTTTGAGACTCTCGATATGATGGCTAAACCAGCTGAAAATGGAGATAAACCTCTGATTATATGGAACCATCGCTGGGAACACGATAAAAATCCCGATGAGTTTTTTCAAATCCTCTACAGGCTGGATGCAGAAGCAATACCTTTCAGACTAGCAGTGCTTGGCCAGAGCTTCAGGGATAGACCAGCAGTTTTTGCCGAAGCCAGGAAACGACTCGGGCATGTAATAGAGCACTTTGAATTTGTCGCCAGTAAACGCGAATATTATCAGATTCTAAAAAAGGGAAGTTTCGTTATATCTACATCCCTCCATGAATTTTTCGGCATATCGATTCTCGAAGGGGTCCGAGCGGGTTGTTTTCCAGTGGTACCAGACAGGCTCTCCTATCCAGAACTGTTTGATAAGCGGTTTCGCTACAATGAGGGGACTCTCTACCAGGTCCTTAAAGATCATCTGGACAGGAAGAGTAGTCTTAACAGAGATGAAAATGTTGATATGACCGAGAAGTATTCGTGGAATTTTCAGGGACCGAGGTATCGTCAATGGTTGAAAAACCCCGAGGAAGAATAAAAACGGCTCTTCCGGTAAACGAGTACCTCAATGTAAAAAACATCATTTAGTTGTCCATCAATTTGCCTTTGCTCGGCGACATCAAACGGGGCACCCAATATGCACGTTCCTGTTTCAGGTAGGCGTTTTCCTCGAGAACTTAAAAAACAGACGATTGCTGCGAGATAGAGAGGGCTCAAACAATATCCAAAAAAAATGCCATCTCACAGCTTGGGTTTCGGTGGTGAGATAGAGGTAACCGGTAGCTCAACCTAATAGCGAGTCGGTACATTTATCGGGAAACAGTAATGCATGGAAACAGGGTGCTCTCGTATCCTGTCAAGCAATAAATAACGCATCTTAAGTTCTGTTTTCGCTTCCTGACGTCGTTGCTCTTTCAGTCACATATCGCTGCTATGCTCATTCATTTGCGCCTTGCAGGAAACGAAAGTAGCTACGAAATATTACTCCATTTACAACTTGCCATGACACTAGCTCTTTTTCAGTTCAGCGGCGAAATCAAGCATTCTCCTGATTGGTATGACCGCTCTTTTGGCAAGTTCTGGATCAACAAGTATTTCATTTGTGCCGGATTGAAGTACTTTCTGTAGATTTTGAAGGGAATTCATCCCCATCCATGGGCATCGTGCACAACTGTGACATGTCGCTCCTTCCCCTTCTGTTGGCGCCTCTATCAATGTTTTTGACGGGGCGATTTGTCTCATTTTATTAAATATTCCCTTATCAGTTGCGACGATAAAACTTTTATTGGGTAGTGAGGCCACACCATTTATCAGAGCCGTCGTGGAGCCAACCAGATCGGCCTGCTCGATTATGGATTGTGGTGATTCTGGATGAACCAGTACCGCCGCTTCGGGGTGCAGTTTTCTAACCCTTTGCAATGCTATCGAGCGAAATTCTTCATGAACAATGCAAGACCCTGGCCAAAGAATCATTTCAGCTCCTGTCTCTTGCTGCACATAGCGCCCAAGGTGCTTGTCCGGTCCCCATATGATTTTTTGTCCACGCTCTGCAAGATGACGTATTATAGGCAGGGCAATACCAGAAGTCACGACCCAGTCTGACCGTGCTTTAACTTCGGCACTGGTGTTGGCATAAACGACAACAATGTGGTTTGGATAGCTGTCGCAGAAGGCGGAGAACTGATCAGCTGGACATCCTTCATCAAGGGAACAGGTTGCCTTGAGATCGGGCATGAGGACCCGTTTTTCATGGTTAAGGATTTTAGAGGTTTCACCCATGAATTTGACACCAGCCACAACCAGCGTCCTGGCTGGATGTGTGGTGCCAAATCGCGCCATTTCTAGAGAATCAGCTACGCACCCACCTGTTTCTTCTGCGAGGTCCTGTAGCTTTTTATCTGTGTAGTAATGAGCGACAAGCACCGCATCTTCCTTTTTTAGGAGGATTTTGATACTTTGCTTGATATCTTCTTCCTGCTTGGCAGAAAGCTCATTCCGGACTTGATGTGAAGGGATTGAAAAGGGCGAGATTTTAACCGGTGCTATTATAAAATCAACTGGTGATTTACCCATGGTGTCTTGCAATCTAATATACTGTTGTCGATCTTTGTCTGATTATCTTATATGACGGAATAATATTCTTAATAAAAAAAAGAAGATAGTGCAACATTCCAAAAAACACGTAGTGGGATTTCATCCCATGTCTACGAGACCTTTATTCATAGCTAAAAATAAGCACCAGTTGAATCATTGTGAATGGTTAAAAAATCTTAGGCATTCTTTTTCAAAAGAAAAACACGGAGTATCTCTATCTTTTTTTTTACAATTTCTCACTCCAATGCAGTCAAAATATATATTCTTTAAGGAATCAGCACCCCAGTCCGTATAATTTTTTTCTTGTATGTTATCAAATGATTTTCTAGTCTGGTATCCTGGGTTTTGAAATTCTATCAACCTGCCGCGGTATCCGATCAGACTACTCTGATTTATTAATAATCTTTTGAACAGCACTATCGTTTTCCTTTACAGGGCTATTCAAAAAAAAAGGAGAAACCATGAATAAAATAATCTTTTTATGTGCAGCCCTCTGCTTGATTATATCGAATCAACTGATGGCCATGGAACCGGTAAAAATCGGCATGGTTACAACGCTCTCGACGAAAGCCGGATATCTTGGTGAAGAAATGCGGGATGGCTTCAAGCTTGCGATCGATCAGGAAAATGGAATGCTTGGGGGAGTTCCGGTGGAGTTACTGGTTGAAGATTCTGGTCGAAAACCAGAAAAGGCCAAACAGATTGCAGATCGATATATCAAGAAAGACGGCATTAAAATTTTAACTGGTATAATCTTTTCAAATGTTGCAATGGCTGTCGTTCCAAAAGTAGTAAGGGAAGATGTCATCTATTTAAGTCCGAATGCTGGTCCTTCTAAACTTGCTGGCAAGGGATGTGATAAAAACTATTTCAGCGTTTCCTACCAGAATGACAATATCGATGAGGTTGTTGGTAAATATGTCAATGATGCAGGTCATAAAAATGTATATCTGATTGCACCAAATTATCCGGCAGGAAAAGATCACCTGGCCGGATTTAAACGTTATTACAGCGGTGAAATTGCCGCAGAGGTTTATACCAAGCTTGGCCAGGCTGATTATGCAGCTGAAATTGCAGCAATCAGGGCGAAAAATCCTGAAGCTGTTTTCTTTTTTCTTCCAGGGGGGATGGGTATCAACTTTTTGAAGCAGTTTTCACAGGCAGGTCTTGGAGAATCGATTGCGCTCTATGGTCCTGCATTTTCTTTTGACGAGCGAATTTTAAAGGCGGTCGGCCCTGCGGCACTTGGTGTAAAAAATGGTTCCCAGTGGACACACGATCTTGATAATGAAGCCAATAAACAGTTTGTGGCTGCATACCAGAAAGCCTATGCCCGGACTCCGACACTGTATGCGAGCCAGGGGTATGATACAGCCCGTTTAATTGGCAGTGCGCTGAAAGCGGTTAATGGCAAGCTCGAGCCCATGGATGATTTTAGGAATGCCCTCAAAAAGGCAGACTTTGATTCTGTCCGTGGCAATTTTTCCTTCGGAAAAAATCAGCATCCAATCCAGGATCTCTACATTCGTGAAGTCATTCAGACACCATCAGGTGATTATACCAATAAAACGATACTTAAGGTATTCAGCAACCATGTTGATGCCTATGCAGAACAGTGCGAAATGTAGTTTGCGGTCAATGGTAAACAACGAGAAGGCATGAGATACCCATAACTCATTATGCTGTTATTTCTTGAACAATTGCTCAACGGCTTTCAACTCGGCATTACCCTGTTTCTGATGTCTGCCGGACTCACGCTGATATTTGGCATCATGCGGGTTATCAACCTCGCTCATGGCTCTTTTTATATGATTGGGGCCTATATCGGCGCGACCGTTATTGCAGCCAGTGGTTCTTTCCTTCTTGGAACGGCTGCAGCTCTGGGAGCTGCAGCTGTTTGCGGAATGGCCGTAGAGTATCTTGTGCTTCGGCACCTGTACCGTCGAGATCACCTGTCTCAGGTTCTCGCCACCTTTGGCCTGATCCTGTTTTTTAATGAATTGACGCGGATTATCTGGGGCAGGCAGCCTCTTTTTATGGATGTGCCTGTATGGATTTCAGGCAGTATCGAACTCTTACCCGGCCTCATTTATCCTGCATACAGACTTGCTATAATCGCCGTTGGCATTACGGTAGCAGGACTCTTGTGGTTGCTCTTTGCAAAAACCAGAATTGGAATGCAGATACGGGCTGGTGCCTCAGACAGGCAAATGGTAAATGCCCTCGGTGTTAATATTAATATGCTTTACACCCTGGTGTTTGGGCTTGGAACAATGCTTGCCGGCCTGGCCGGAGTAATGGCAGGACCAATTATGTCTGTAGAGTCCGGCATGGGGGAGTCCATTTTAATTCTCACCTTTGTAGTTGTCGTTATTGGCGGTATCGGTTCAGTCCGTGGTGCAGTCGTCGGGGCATTGCTCGTTGGTATGGTTGATACACTTGGCAGGGCTTTTTTGCCTGGTATATTCAGATTCTTTCTATCGAGTGGATATGCAGACAGTGCCGCTGCATCACTTTCATCAATGTCAATTTATGTTCTCATGGCAGTAGTCCTTGTCTGGCGGCCACGCGGATTGTTCCCATCTCATTCCTGATGATAGAAAATAAAAGAAAGAAGATCATCGTTTTTACGGGAACGCTCTGTCTCATTTTCTTACCAGTCATAGCAACAAATCTTGGCCATGAGTATTTTATCTCCCTGTTCAGCAGGATCTTAATTTATTCGCTGGCCGCAGTCAGCCTTGATCTGCTGCTCGGTTTTGGTGGCCTTGTCAGCCTTGGTCATGCCGCCTTTGTTGGTGTTGGCGGTTATGTGGTCGGAATTCTCTTTTTTCATTCGTATGAGGCAGAACCCCTTTTCGGTTTAATACCCGGCAGTGAAAATGCACTGATCGTATTACCCTGTGCAATAGTGATTTCCGCTCTATTTGCTCTTATCATCGGTGCCCTGAGCCTCCGTACCAAGGGTTTGCATTTTATTATGATTACCCTGGCGTTTGCCCAGATGATATACTATTTTTCGGTCGGTCTTGAAAAATATGGAGGCGATGACGGGCTCTCCATTTATTCAAGAAATCAAATGGTCCTTCTTGATCTCTCTGATGATGTGCACTTTTACTATTTCTGCCTGTTTTTCCTTCTTACCTTTGTTTTTTTTATACACAGACTTGTTCATTCACGATTTGGTCTGGTGATCAGGGGTGTCTCTCTTAACGAACGCCGTATAAAGACGCTCGGCATCAACTCCTATAAATATAAACTCATTTGTTTTGTTATTGCCGGTGCTGGAGCCGGCCTCGCTGGCGCACTTCTGGCTAACCAGACCGAATATGTCAGTCCAGGGATGATGCACTGGACGCTTTCAGGAGAGCTTATGGTAATGGTTCTGCTTGGCGGGCTTGGGACGATATTCGGACCGATTATTGGCTCAGCGATATTTATCTTGTTGGAAGATATTCTCGGTATGTACACGGAGCACTGGATGGTCTATATGGGTCCGTTCCTTGTTTTTGTGGTTATCTTTGCGCCCAAAGGGTTGTTTGGGCTTTTAACCGGAAAAAAAGACTCTAATGATTGAGAATCTCTTACAGGTACAGGAACTGTGCAAGGTCTTTGGGGCTGTGCGGGCTAACCATAATTTTAATATCAATGTCAAGAGGGGATCTCTTCATGCACTCATTGGGCCGAATGGGGCAGGTAAAACAACCGCTTTAAACCAGTTGAGCGGAGAAATTCTTCCAGACAGTGGCTCAATTATCTTCGACGGTCAGAATATCACTCGCATGAAATCTTACAAACGGTGTGAATCAGGAATAGCCAGATCTTTTCAGATAACCTCGATATTTGAAAACATGAGCGTTGAAGAGAATATGGCACTATCTATTATTTCAAACTCCGGTCATAATTTCAGATTTTGGAAAAATAGCCTGTTGTCTCCAATTGTTACTGAACAATTGGCTGGATCTCTAGAGAGAGTAGGGTTGTTTGAGAGAAGAAGAATGAATGCCAAACATTTGTCACACGGTGAAAAGAAACAGTTGGAAGTTGGCATGGCATTATCTGGAAAACCAAAGTTACTGATGCTTGATGAACCCATGGCTGGAATGGGACCTGGCGGTACGGTTGAAATGTCGAAACTTATTCTGCGACTCAAAGAATCGATGACCATTCTACTCGTCGAGCATGATATGGAGGTTGTATTTGCCCTGGCCGATACCATTACAGTTCTCGTCTCTGGTGAGACGATCGCCAGCGGAACACCACAGGAGATACAGTCCAGTGAATTGGTTCGTAACGCTTATCTTGGTGATGATTAACGATGCTTTCTCTAAGAAACATTGAAACATTTTATGGTTCCAGCCAGGCGCTCTTCGGGATTTCCATGGAAATTGAACAAGGTGAGGTTATCTCGCTTCTGGGGCGAAATGGGATGGGCAAAAGTACGACAGTCAAATCCATAATGGGTTTAACCCGTGTGGCAGGTGGAGAAATAACTTTCAGCAGTATAAATATTGAAAAACTTCAACCGTTTCAGATAGCAAGATACGGTATTGGGCTGGTTCCTGAAGGCAGGCATATCTTTTCCAACCTCACTGTACTGGAAAACATTATTGCCACGAGTTCAAATTTTCCCGGGTCTGCAGATCCTTATACGGTTGAGGATATTCTGACCATTTTCCCAAGACTTTCGGATCGACTGAAACACTACGGCAACCAGATCTCCGGTGGCGAACAGCAGATGCTGGCTGTTGGGCGAGCTCTAATGATTAACCCGAAACTGCTGATTTTAGACGAAGCCACGGAAGGACTGGCTCCCTTAATCCGAAAAGAAATCTGGAGAGGGCTCAGAATATTAAAAGACAAAGGGCTTTCAATCCTAATCATTGATAAAAACATAGAAGCGCTCTTAGCCTTGGCCCAGAGACATTACATCATGGAAAGAGGCAAAATTGTCTGGTCCGGGTCTACAGAAAAATTTAGAGCAGATGGCCAACTAAAATCTCGGTATCTTGGCGTCTAGCCCACGATTTATCAATGATTTTTAGTAGGTCTGGGTACATCAATGACACCTTTCAATTGTCCATTCTGCTTAGTAGATTGACAATAGGTAGAAGTAATCACGCTGCCCAGCGGTAGGGTTACTGTTCCAAAGTCTTTGCGAGTGGCAAGCGTATCTCGTTGAATCTAATTTTTATAACTGCTACCTGGATTACCAACATCCTTACGAAATAGTGCTGAGCAGTGGCATTGGTTTATCGATTTTGTTCTTGTAAATAGCCAAGAAAACAATACAAAATTTCAAATGAGTTGGTAAAATAGGTGAAAAACTGAGATAATGATATAGGCGTAGGTGAAAGGATTATAGGTATTCAGTGATAGCGTATAATATCATTTGGACCATTATCATATCTAACCCGACAAGTCGGAAAACTTTTTAGAGTCACTGGATAAGTGCCTTGGTGGAGACTCCCAGTTTCTGATTTCAAACTTCTCTCATGATTTCTTGTTTTTATGATAGGTTTTCAGGATTAAGGCACTAAACGGGAATATAAAAATGGAAGAGTTGTCCAAGTCTCAAAAGGCAAGAAATGCTATTGCCACCTTTAAAACGCTTGCTGACTCATTTATCCTGAGAGGCTCGTACAGCCCTTCAGGTAAAACAGGCAAGAAACTTGAAGATGCACTCCGGAATTTTAATCCTGAAATATATGGATCGATGAGTGACCCCCGTATTGTGGAGCTCAAGGGGCTCGAGTATGTAATTGATCGATTACCGAGGGGAATTGAGAAGTGTAATAAAATCATTCTGACCGCACAGGAAGAACTAGATCATACAACCTTTGAAGAAGTCCATGCTCTGCGACGCAGGCGCGTTTCCTTTATCGTCTCAGATAAAGAAATGTGCTTCGTTGTGACACGTGGCAGTACAGAGATATATGACCTTCTGACACACTTGACCTTTTTAAACATAGAAGCACAGAAAATTCATTCTCAAGTCTCTTTAGCTGGGGGATGTAACTCTCCGGAATGGAACGAGCTAAAGAAAATAGTTGACTCCGAAGAAGAAATTGGAGAAGCGGATCTTGATCAGGCTATCTGGAATCTCTCAATAATTCTTGGCAGAACCTACAAAGAAACGCGGCAAACCTACTGGAATCTGGAAGCAAACAGAAAAGAAAAATTTAACAGCGGACTTTTCAGGATTATCTATTCACTTGGTCAAAGGGTTATTACTGAAACAAAAGCTGCCAGTGATTTACTGACTATCTATTTTACACCATCACTGCAGGAAATTCTTGGTCATCATAAATATGCCTCCATATGGGCAGATACTATTAAAAAGAAATTGACTGATGGAAGACTTCATGAGCGGCAAATCCATATCGTCAGCGCAAATCTGCACTCATTTCTCAATCTTTTCTATGGCAGCGGTGCACTTGAAAATAGTGATATTGACCCAAGTACAGATCTGTATGAAATGGTTGAACAGATCCGCAGCAGTAATATCGATGTGGGAGATTTTGCAACAGGGTATGGCTTTACTCCGCTGCACGATAAATCTGGTTCAAATATCGATGTTCAAATTATAGATTCCAGCAAATTAACAAAAGACTGCTTTCATTCGGCGATATCTGTTGACTGGGACTATATCCATACCTTCAAACCGGTTATACTTGTTATGGATTTTGCTTTCGGTGCGCAGGCATATGAGGTGATGGATGAACTGCTTAGTCCATGTGTAATTGATAACAAGAAGATTTCTTTATCGATCAAATCAATTTCAATAATGGGCAAAGCTGGCATTTTACCAGGGAAAAAGGGTGACATAATGCTGGCAACAGCCCACGTTATGGAAGGCACACCTCACAACTACATACTTAAAAATGATCTCTGTGAAAAAGATTTTGACGATACTGTTAATGTCTACAGCGGGCCGATGGTTACCGTTCTGGGCACCTCAATGCAAAACAAGGACGTTTTGGAACGATTTCATTCATCATCATGGCGTGCAATCGGTTTGGAGATGGAAGGTGGACATTATCAGCGGGCGATAAATGCGGCAATTATTCAGGGACATATTCCCCAGGAAATGAAAATCAGATATGCCTATTACGCATCTGATAATCCGCTGGTAAGTGGAGAAACCCTGGCTTCTGGTCCGATGGGTGCGGATGGGGTTATTCCCACCTATATGATTTCGAAAATTATTATTCAAAAAATCCTGAACGATACAGATGAACAGAGCTGAAAAAAGAGAATCTGACAGGCTTTTTCTCGCATCCCCCTGGCTGCTTGCGACTGCATCCTTGCTGCTTGCCTTTATTATCGGAGTATTTGCGGTAAATAATTTTCAACGTGAAAAGAAATTGATGAATATGGCCTTAGCACAGGAAGGCCGTGCGGTGCTCAGTCTCATTTCATCAAGCTCAAGAGCAGCATTTAGAAACTTGATGATGCAGCAAGGTTTCAGCAGGGAGGCCTGGTTGAAGTCAGTACAGGAGGTTATAGAAAACGGCACTGAGCACCAGGGGATTTTATCATTATTTGTTGTTAATGAAACAGGCTTAATTGTTTCTCATAATGAGACAGCAATGGTGGGGAAGGATGTGGACAGCTCGACTGTCAGTTTTCTGAGGAGTCTGAGAAAACAGGGCCATGACCCTAACAGCCGCATTTTACCAAAAACATCCGGCACGGAGCAACGGTTCCAGATCGCCGCACTGTTTAACCCAATTGGAGCAAGAAATGAGATGCTCTCGGCAATGAAGGATGGCGCCCGCGGCAGAATGGGACGGTGGATGCGTGATAACCCGCCCTCCCATGATCTGCAAGATTTCTCTAATAAGACGCTCTATCTAATGGCCGAGCTTGATATGACAGCGTTTCAGAGCCAGGTCCGGAAACAATTTATTTATATTGTAGTCCTCTCAATAGTCCTTTTGCTCGTTGGTATCGGAGGATTATTGTCGCTTGTTGCTATTCAGGGATTTAAGGGGAGTCAGCGACGATTAAAAACCATTACTGCTTTTACGGATGTATTAATTTCCTCAATGCCCCTGGGCATCATTGCCATCGATCCTGCAGGTAATATCAAGACCTGTAATGTCAGCGCTCAAAGCATGTTCGGGATTACACGGAATGTAATCGGTAAAAATTATCCCGATATTTTCCCTGAAGAACTGAGCAGGACAATACAGACCCTGAGCTCAGAAATGAGCAGTATTGGTGATGCTGAGTTGACAATTTCTGACGCGGGAGTTTTGAAGAACCTCCATATAATGTGCGTACCTATTGACTCCGGCGATGATGGCGGAGATACAGGTCATATGCTGTTGATTCAGGACCTGACTACACAGAAAAACCTCGAGTTGGAAATAAGAAGGAATGAACGTCATACCGCTGTTGGTAAAATGGCTGCCGGTGTTGCCCACGAGTTGAGAAATCCACTGAGCTCGATAAAAGGGCTTGCTCTTCTTCTTAAATCTAAATTTGAACTACAATCCTCTGGTGGTGAGGCCGCTGAAATTTTAATATCAGAAGTAGAACGGCTGGATAGAAGCATCAGTGAACTGCTTGACTACTCAAGACCGGAAATGCTGGAGTTGAAAAAATTGCAACTGGTTCAGCCTATTAAGAAGGCGATACGGTTGATACGCTCAGATGCCCAGGCGGAGCGTATTGAAATTATAGAAAAATATGAAGATGAAAATAGGGTGGTAGAAGGTGATCAGGATAAATTGACACAACTTTTCTTGAATCTGTTATTAAACAGTATCCAGGCCATGAAACATGGCGGCACCTTGACTATTTCAACAAAACATAGTGCTGACAAAGCAACTGTCATCGTTGCAGACAGTGGCCAGGGGATTGACGACGTCATCAAGGAGAAAATATTCGATCCCTATTTCACCACAAAGAACGATGGAACTGGACTGGGCTTGTCGCTCTCTGCAAAAATTATCGAAGATCATCGAGGATCGATTAACATTGATAGTGTTCAGGGGAATGGTACCACGGTAATTGTTACGTTTCCTGTCTAAGATTCCGGCAATTTTGGGGTGACCTGCTTTTTTACCGTGCTGCTGTGTTCAGCTGCCTCCTCTTTTGAAAAGGACAAATACACTTTGAGAAACAGCAAGCGGATCCTGTAGGACAAGCAATTGGTCGGGAAGGATGATATTCCTACTGTGGCCGAGAATGTCCAGCACTCCATTAGTTGCGTATAGATTTATGCCACTTGCCCATGCGGTTCCCATGACGGGTGCAATTGTTGCTATAAGCTGTTGATAAGCCTCCATGGTGTCCCCGAATAAAATGTATGGAAACCAATGATTTTGTGCTCGCTGACGTTGTTAAGAGAATCTGGAATTACTCACCGCATTGTTTACCGTTGAAATGTCTGTTTAGAAATTCACAATCCAGGGGAGAAAGGTCATATTGTAACTGTATTTGCTGGAGAAGTTCTCCTCGTTTTTTATCAGGATATTTCAATGCGAGTTCCGATAAAGCCTTAACGGCAGCCTGAAGTTTATCCTTAGCGATTGGTGATTTTGTTTCTTGGGTCATGGTATCTCCTGATTAAGAGGCTGTGTTGAACGGCTTCAGTACAATTTCTGGTGCATTTCAAGCTGTGCACCGAGAAGGTTATAGAGTGAATAGTTGGTTCCTGCGTTGAAAAGATAGGGATCGTTTTCACCAAAAAGAGGAAGGAAACGATACGGATCATTAATCTGATCAACAGCATCTGCATGATAAACAATTCGGTATCGGTAATCAAAAGGATGGAGTTTTTGAACATTTATCTTCAATTAGCAGTGAAACAACTTTAGCCACGGGTTGCAGGGTTCTGAAAATTTTAATGCTGACATCCTGTGGATGATCATGGACCCCCAGGTACTGGAATGGGTCATGATATTCGTTGGAGACAATTTTTAAGACGAGCGATTTCATATTTTCCAGAGATGAAATCAAGTTGATATGAAGTACTCACACCGTTGATACTAGGGCATATAACCGAAAATGTCATGATCATTCTTTATAATCAGTTCGTCACCTGGCCGCAGATTACATACGTAATTTAATGATTATTGTTTATATGAACACTTGACGGTAAATCAGCGTGTCTGATAATCTTAAGGAATAGAAGTGTAACCTGAACAGGTTTAAGGATAAAAAAATGGAACCGACATCTCCTGTTGTTATCGACACACTCACCGGATCGTTTTTAATATCAACTCGCAGAATGCCGGATCCTCGCTTTGAGAAGCAGGTCATCTATATCTGCGCCCATAGTGGAGAAGGAGCAATGGGGGTCGCAATTAATAAACCGAATGAACTTTTCACCATACCGGAAATACTAAGAGGTGCTCACCTGCCGGTTCCCGATATTGATTTTCCTCCAGTGTACATTGGGGGGCCAGTTGAGCTCGAATCTGCATTTATTCTCTTTCAATCAGATTACCGTGTTGAGCATCAGCTTGATATTAGCCCTAATGTTTCCCTTTCACGAGAAACTAAAATTCTTGAGGATATTGCCCGTTCTGTAGGACCGGAAAAATATTTATTTATTCTTGGATATGCAGGTTGGGGGCCTGGACAACTTGAGGCTGAGTTGCTTGATGATGGATGGCTGACGGTTCCAGCTTATGATGATGTTATTTTCGATGTTCCTGATAGTGAAAAGTGGACGCGTGCGGCGATGCACTATGGCATAGACATTTCCACCTTTGGTGATGTTATTGGCTATGCTTAAATGATGATACCCGTTATATTTGAAGCGCGATTCTGCAAAGAATCGCGCTTTTTTGTGTGATGAATCAATCTTATTTCTACGGTTATAGACTTTTAAAAATGTTTTTTATGATATGGAACTAATAAGCAGGATATTCAAATGTACCCTATGCGGGTTTTGCTGCCAGGGCGAGACCACTGTCTCCCTCGACAAAAACGACCAAAAACGTATGGCTGATAGTTTGATGCTGCAACCGCAGGATCTTGAGGACCGATTTTTAAAAAGAACAAAAAGTATAATCCAGATGAAAACAGTGGACGGTCACTGTATTTTTTACAACGATGGCTGTACTGTTCATGAGGGACGCCCCTGGAGATGTGCTCAGTGGCCTCTTGTTCCCGCCCTGTTAAACGGTGAGGATAACTTTCATATAATCAGTGATTCATGTCCTGGCATAAATAAAGGTATAAGTTATGTGGAATTCTGCGAGATCCTGCAGGACTATTTAAATAGTCATGGAACGGTGATTTGTTGAGCTGTGCTTACACCATTAAATGACCAGAATCCAGTATGAAAATTGAGCTGCCTTTTCTCGGAAAGACGAAAGAGCTATATATCGAAAAGGGTATTAGTGATTTTCATTCCAGGTTATCCCACTACGTTTCTGTAGATATAAAAGTTATCAAAACCAGACCGTTAAAAGGTCAGACAGCCCACCAGACAAAAAGTTCTGAGAGCAAGCTTATCGATCAGAGCGTGAGCTCCGGCTGTTACCGGATTGCTCTTGACAGCAGTGGAAAATTGTTAAGCTCTGAAGGCTTGAGTGGATTGATTACAACGCTGGAAAATCAGAGTGTCAAAAAGGTATCATTCATCATCGGAGGTCCGCTGGGTCTTGCCGACAGTCAGCTGAAAAAAGCCGATCTGGTCATTTCCTTATCGAGAATGACATTTACCCATGATATGGTGCGTTTGCTTCTGCTAGAGCAATTGTACAGGGCGTATACGATCAAAGCAGGTGAACAATATCATAAATGACGGCTGAGGTATATGTCGTAGCGACTGCTCTTACCCTTAACCTGATAAGATGGTTCTACCCCTTCAATTTTAGCGGCGGTTGACGGTCTTTTGACAACGACCCGACCGGTTGCATGCGCTAGGGACGTTTGAAGAAGTTCTCTGTGGTCGACATCATCGCCGACAAGGGATCGAAGCACCCGCATTTTCTGCTTGTTAAGTGCTGATTTTTTTTTCAGCGGATACATCGGATCCATATAAATGGTATCAAAGTTTTTGCCCATCTTCTTGAGTAATGTAATTGAATCACCTCGGTGCAGCGACAGATTTTCCACAATCATCTGACCGATTTCTCTGTCTTCTGAGGCTCTCCTGAGGCCATCGCTCAAAAGCGCACATATTACAGGAGATCTTTCTATCATGGTGACCACACATCCGAAAGAGGCAAATATGAAACTGTCACTACCGTATCCTGCGGTTGTGTCGCAGATTGTTGGTCGAATTCCTTTCTTAATCCCGACCGCTTTTGTGATGAGCTGGTTTATCCTGCGATCATATTTATACCTGTACCGGATGGAGCCATTGAGGAAATCAACGAAGATCGGTGATTTATCATTTTTATCTTTGAAATTTTCTGTCAACTCAAGCCTTCTGTTAACAAATGATAAATGGAATGGAACGTTTCCTGGATTGGCAGAAGGAGTGTCCAGTCCAAGTTCCGCTGCCAGTTTTTTGGCCAGCCGAATTTCATCGGCATGATCTGATTTAAGCTTTATTCGGATGAACTGTTTGATATCCATTGCAAAATGATTTAATTAGGTTAGACAACAATAGTCTGATCATTCTATGAGGATAGCCTAGTTTATGAATAATAAAAATAAAGATATACAGGTGGTGGCGATTATCCCTGCACGATACCAATCTAATCGTTTCCCTGGAAAACCACTTGCCGATATAAATGGCAAGCCAATGATTCAACACGTGGTCGAGAGGGCTACACGGGTAGAGATGCTTTCCAAGGTCTATGTTGCAACTGATAATCAAGAAATTGGTGATCTGGTAAAAGGGTTTGGTGGTGATGTCGTAATGACCAGAGATGATCATGTATCCGGTTCAGATCGTTTGGCCGAAGCCGCAGAAAAAATTGGTATATCCGAACATGACGTGGTCGTCAACATCCAGGGAGACCAACCATTTTTCCCAAGCGAAGTGATCGAACAGGTTGCAACCCCTTTACTAGAAGATCCTACGTTGCCAATGTCTACACTTATTTATAAAATCACCAGGAAAGAGGAGATTAACGACCCCAATCACGTCAAGACCGTATTTGACAAAGATAAATATGCCTTGTATTTTTCTCGGTCTGCAATCCCTTTTCAAAGAAATCCCGAGGAAGCAGAGGCGCCGACGTATTATAAACATTTAGGCTTCTACGCATACCGCAAGGGGTTTTTGCTGACCTATGTATCACTTCCTGAAGGGGAGTGGGAACGGTTCGAGAAACTTGAACAACTCAGAGCCCTCGAGTATGGGTACAAGATAAAAGTTGTATTAACCGAGCATGACTCTGTAGAAGTTGATACCGAAGATGAATTACAACGTGTTGCAGCCCTAATGAGGAATAGTCAATAGTTCGTCGGAGCAATCAGTGAAAAAATTGTTCAAAGAACATAACAAAGCCTTGATTGAACAGCTGAGCAGTAAAAATCTTACGGCTTTCGACTTCATACCTCAGAGAGACATCCGTGAAAAGCTGGTAGATCTTGTCCTCAACGGTGTTCCAGAATATTCTGATTACGAGTCTTCGATACTGTTCAGGCAACTGTACAAGAATTTAACCCAGACCAAAGTAGATAAGGTAAATATTGTTGTTTTCGGTGGAGGAACCGGTTTATCAAACATTATTGGCGGCGACTGCAGGCAAACTGCCTGGAAGAACAGACCGTTTAAAGGATTGAAGGATTTTTTCCCTGAAACCAAAGCAGTTATCTGTGTAACGGATGATGGCGGTTCCACAGGAGAATTGCTGAAAGATTTGCCGGTGATTGCCCTTGGAGATATCAGGCATGTTCTTCTCTCTTCTGTTCAATTGAGAAAACTTACTGAGCTCTATGATCTCACTACAAGTGAGGCTGAGAATGTTGCTCGGGTACTTTCAACTCTTTTCAATTACAGATTTAAAAATAAACCCAACTCAGTAGAAGCACTCTTAAACGAATGTGGAGCTGATCTCCAGACCCTGCCAGGCGGGCTGTCTAACTATATCAGAAGAGCGCTAGATATATGTTACCAGGATCCAAGAAGCAAAATCATTTTTGAGCGAGCACACTGTCTTGGCAATATCATCGTATTGTCATTATTTATCAGCTCTTTCTCAGGTGATTTCGAGATAAATAATTTCCTTCGTTTTGATAATGAAAAAGGTGAGCTTCTCTTTAAAAATTTATCTGAATGTTCTAAACTCCTTGGTGCAGCCGAGGATGCAGTGCTGCCCTCGACGTTGACCCCTGCCCAGTTACGGTTTCTCTATAGTAATGGTGTTCAGGTAACCGGAGAACATAAATCGAGTAAGGCCGCACGTGGATTTCCTGTTGATAAGGTTTTTGTCGATTTTAGTGACATACCATACGTATCTCAAAGGGTCGTCGATTATATCAGAAATGCTGACATCCTTATCATGGCTCCTGGAAGTTTATATAGTTCTATTATTCCAGTTCTACAGGTTCCGGGGATTGCAGAGGCGGTCAGGGAAAATAGCAAGGCCTTGAAATTGTTGATCTCGAATTTATGGGTCCAGGCTGGTGAAACTGATCAAAGTATCAGTGACCCTGAACGGAAATTTCATGTATCAGATATGATCAGGGCCTATGAAAGAAATTTGCCGGGAGGAACACAGGGGCTTTTTGATCAGATTCTCTGCCTCTCTTTAAAAGATGTGCCTGGATCTGTCATACAGAATTATGCAGTTGAAGGCAAAATCCCCATATACCTTGATCGTGAAGTCCTGGAGGCACAGGGGTTTGAACCGATAGAGTGCGGATTTTTTTCTAGAAATGCCCTCGTGGAGCGTCAGGTAATTCAGCATGATCCCGATATCGTAGCGCGGACTGTGAAAACGCTCTACCTCTCCAGGGAACTAATGCCTGAGTTATTCAAGAAAAGGACCACCGGAGAGATCTCCAAGGAAATTGCTGGTAATGAGTCCAGAAAAATATCCTTACCATCAAAGCGCTATAGCCGGATTTATGATCGTCTTAATGATCTCGAAATAAAGACCGGTGGTAAACGAACGGCGGCCGATGAAGTAGCAAGAATTCGATCATTCCTTGCAGATATTATCTGGAATCATAAGGATATACCGCTCTCACACCTTTATAATATCAAAGGTATAACCTGCATCAATGTAGATGAGTGGAGAAGAGATCAACGCTGGGATAATGTCTTTTCATTTTATGACCCGGAGGATGGTCAGGTAAAAATTCGACAGGATCGCTTAGCCGATCTTCGCGGCTTTGAGATTTCTTTTCTGATTTCGGTCGGGCAGGCGTTACTTGGAAATTATGCTTCTGAAAAAAAAGTTGAAGATATTAATTACGATCATTTATCTTTCGGTCGAGTCTTTCACCTGTATCTCACAGAAGAGAAGAAGAGAAAGTGTTATTTTACCACCGAAGAGTTAAAAGAGTATCTGACGCTTGCCCGGATGGCTTGGCAGGGAGAAAATCATTTTACCAGATTAATCAATAATGGAGAAGGCTTTACCCCTCCCGGCTTATTATTTGGCGTCATGTATGCCTGGTATCTGGATAACAGCTTCGCCAGTTATATCGAATATAAAATGTCTGTTATGAAAGTGAGACAAACGGATCTCATTCCTGAGCAGATGAAAACCATGGAAAGGCGGATAGAGCTCATTAGATTTTTTCGTCAAATAGTATTTGGCAAAGAGGCTCTGCCTATGTATCAGTAATATGAAGATTTTAATTATTGATGACGAACCTCAGATAAGAGAAATCCTGCGTATCTGGTTTGAACAAGAAGGTTTTACTGTGTTGGATGCAGAAAATGGCAGGGAAGGTGTCAAGATGCAGCGCAGGAATCCCGCTCAGCTGTTAATCTGTGACTTGATTATGCCTGATCAGGAAGGGATAGAAACGATAACCAGCTTTAAAAAAGAGTTCCCCGGGGTTGGCATTATCGCCATTTCCGGTGGAGGGAAAATAGGACCTGATTCCTACCTTGAAATAGCAGTACAACTCGGCGCCTGGAAAGCGTTTAAGAAACCGCTCGACATCCCTCTATTAATTGAATCAACAAGGGAGTGGGCTCGCCTCAATGCTATTGAGTTGTCGTGAAGAGAGATACGGCCTCCAAATTAAAATATTCTTGAGATAACAAACAGTACCTCTGTCAGATATTGTAAAAAAATAGGGTTATCTCCTGTCTATTGTCCAGGAATTGATGATTTGCTTCCGGTAACTCCACTATTTCCAAAAAACCTGATATTCAGATTCTGTCTGCGGTTGTCAAATTCGATAACCTTATTTTTACCACGTAAAAGTCGAACAATTGCGTCCATTGCTGTCATTGTATCATTAAAGGCAATAATGACCGGTTCATTTTCTAATTCCTGGTCATAGTTAATTTCTAAGCCGCTTTTTGTGGATATATCGTTGAGGACTTTATTGACTGGTTCATTTAGACAATCGATGGTTATCAGGGTTTCTCGCAAATAGTTTTCTTCTAGATCTGCAGACCATGATGACTGAGCAAAGAAAAGAATTGTTATAAGTAGCACCACGCCCTCCAGCGTAAATGTGACAGACAATAAATTTCTAATGAATTTTATAAATTCTTGCAAATAATGCATAGAGCGCACATAGGAAAATCGATTAATTTTCTTTTCTTTGCTAGTTGATAACAGTTTTTACAAAGAAAACAAATACATTTCATGGACTCAACCTATTAACGTTTCAGTTTGAAACGATTTGATTATTATGAGGACTAATCTTCATACCCATTGATGAATTTGTTGTAAAAAACATCTATGGGCTGAATGGTATTTAGAATGGTGTAAATTTAAAAAAGTTTGGTATCTCTGAGTGTCAGCCGTAGAGGGGGAGGGGAGGATACATGTCTTATCTTTTCCAATTCTTTTTATTCATTATTATAATTCCCAGTACAAAGGCGGCGAGTCCAAGAGCCCATTGATTTTGATAGAGCAGTAAGAGCGAGGACATGGACAGGATAACGCCAATGGTTACATGATTCATAATAGAGCGATAAAAATAGTATTCATAATAATGTGTGAGGCTAATAGGTGGTGCTGAGTTCTTTCCAGGCCTTCATCAGTTTTTTTTCAGAAACCGGTGTTGTTGTTTTAATTTCCGGAGAAAACAGCGATACCTGATATTCTGCTATCAGGTGAGAATAGTGTGAAAAGAGTTTTTTACCTTCATCATCCAGGGTTGCTGTCTTCTTTTGAAAGCTCTCTTCATTTCTCAGGTGCATCTGGATTTGTTTTTGTTTTTGCATATCCTTACCCGGATTCGCATAAGCTCTTTCGGCCCGTATCCCTAGACTCTTAAAGTAACGGACAGTTGCTTTAAGTTGGTCTTCTGTATAACGGTACAAAAAGGTTTCCGGTAGAATTTTGTCGAGCTGTCTGTATAATTCTTCAAATAGGAGCGGTCTGCCAGATCCTGTTTTTTTTGAAAGATGTTCCAGTTTCTGGATTGTATTGAACAGCTCTTTACGGTCCCTTAATACGAGCAGGACCAGATCCAGAAGTGCCTTTCCACTCTTATAATAACCAATTTTTTTAATATGGTTAACCTTACTGTCGAACCCATCTTTGGAAATAATCGGGGAAAACCGTGAACCAAAAATGTTTATTTGTACAAAATCAATAAGGTAGTCCTGAATATTGTCGGGAGCGTGGCAGCTTTCTTTCAGCCAGTTAACCGAAGGGCCGGAGAAAGAAACTTTACAATGTTTTTTCAATAATTTGTACTGATCTTTGACGGCCAGCTGGAGAAGGTAGCGGGTTCCCACTGAATTAATCGAAGTGGCCTCGTCCATTGAATCAGTATATATGACATTTACACCCTGCTGCTGCGGTAATTTTTGTATCGCAGCAAAGAGATAACCATAATGTTTGTTATGGTTTGAGTAGATTGGAATCTGTAAGGGGACAGATTCGAAATCCCATGATCTATGGATCTTTTCTTTTAACCTTGAAATGAATTCTTCGTCCTGGGTGCGCAGGGAAGGTTCAACTGCAGGGAGTTCAGATGAATTGAGATGTGAGCTCAGCGCAGACAGGTCCCTGCTGGAAGCAAGTTCCTTTCCTTCATGATCCAGCAGGGTAAATCTCATCTGCAGGTGAAGGGGTAACGGATCCGGCCAATCTTCCCGATAAATTGAAATTCTAAAAAGTTTAAAGATTACATCGGATAATTCCCTGTAGTAATTTCCACGATAGACTATCAGATTATCAAGAATGCGGTCTACTGACTGGCTTACCGGTATCAAATGTTTTCTTAATTTCTTTGGTAATCCTTTAATCAGGAACGTCGTTTTTTCTTTTATCAGGCCGGGAACAAGCCATTCAAAGAGATCCCGTTTCAAACTGTTTACATATGATAGGGGGATGTACGCCGTGACTCCGTCTTTTTGATCTCCAGGTTTAAAATTATAGGTTAACTTTAATTGATCAAAGCCAATATCAAAAACAGCAGGGAAGTTTAACAGTTCAGATTCTGCCGGTTGTCTGAGCAGGACCTGTTCCTGAGTCATAAACAGTTGGCCACCACTGTTTTTTTTAAGATGGCGGGTGAGCGTTGTGCTGTCATAGATATGGGCAGGAAGATTTGTATCATAAAAGGAATAGATGGTATCGTCCTGTATAAGGATATTTTTTTTTCGTAGCTTGTCTTCGGCATCCTGCCATTTCATGAAGATATCTCTGTTATGTGAGAGAAAATCAAAATCTTTACCGATTTTTCCTTCCACCAGTGCCTTCTGGATGAAAAGTGATCGGGCCTCCGGGATATTTTTTTTGTCCCTCCTTCCGTAATTAACGATTCTTCCAGCAAATATTACAAGATTGCGCAGGGATACCGCCTCGTCGGCAATGACTCTCCCGGTTTTCTTCTGCCACCTTATATTGGTCCATGAGTATGAACAGAACGTGCGGGCTGCATCTTCAATCCATTCAGGTTCTATCGTTGCAATTGTCAGTGCGTAGAGTCTGTTCGTTTCAATATATGAGCCGGAAATGATCCACTCACCACTTTGGGAAAACTGGTGGCTTCCAGGGAAAATCATGATTTCCCTTGAGTTGTCAGTGAGATATAAATTACCTTTTTTACGGCGTGCTGATTGTCTGAATAATCCGCTTAAAAGAGAGCGGTGAATTTGCTCATATGAACCATTATCTTTATTGATGGTAAAGGATTTGTGGCGCTTTAGAATAACATGTAGCTGATCGTGAAGATCAAGCCATTCACGCATTCGCTGGAATGATAGATAATTTTCCTTACTGAAACGTTTGAGACGGGACCAGGAAAATCTGCTGCTCTGCTGATGAAATACATTCCATATGGAAAGCAATGCCATAAAGTCAGAATGTGGATGCGTAAATCTTCTGTGTGCCTCGTCTGCCGTTGCTTCCTGGTCCGATGGCCTTATTTTCGGGTCCTGTATGGCCAGCGCCGAGGCAATTATGGTGATTTCCTTGAGGCAGTTATTTCTGGCAGCCTCGATAATAACTTTCGAGATAACCGGGTCAATAGGCAGTCGTGCCATGAGGCGACCATCCGTTGTAAGTTCTCTGCCAGGTGTAATCGCTCCAAGTTCTTCAAGCATTCGATATCCATCGCGAACGGCAGATGGAATAGGTGGTTCAATGAAAGGAAAATCAATTGGGTTACCAAGATTCAGTGCCGCCATTTGTAACAGTACTTCGGCCAGATTAGAACGTTTGATCTCAGGTGTGGTATATTCGGGCCGTGACAGGTAATCTTCTTTTGAATAGAGACGGAAACAGGTTCCGGGGCCTGTGCGCCCGCATCTTCCTGCTCTTTGGTTACAGCTTGCCTGAGAAATTCTGGTCACCGGCAAACCGGTAGTGCGCGATCTCTGGTTATAGGAGGATATGCGAGCGAGTCCCGTATCAACAACATACCTGATGCCGGGAACAGTAACTGACGTTTCTGCCACATTTGTGGCTACAACGACCTTATATCCATTATTATGTTTGAAGATCTTCTGCTGATCAGAATACTGTAATCGGCCAAACATCGGCAGTATCGTGTGGCTTGGCAGTCTGCCTTTCAGAATGTCAACACTTGTCCTTATATCCTTTTCAGTCGGCATAAAAACGAGGATATCACCTGGGGGCTCTTTATATGCAACCTCGGAGACGACTTTAATACATTGTTCAAGGAAAGGAGTATTCTCATCTCCATCTTCAAAATCATCATAAATGATATCTACCGGGTAGCTCCTGCCTTTGATCTGGTAAACCGGTGCATTGTCAAAATGGGCTGAAAACAACGCTGTATCAATGGTCGCTGATGTTATAACAAGTTTCAGATCCGGTCGTGTATGGGTGAGGTTTTTAAGATAGCCGAGGAGGAAATCAATGTTGAGATTGCGTTCATGAGCTTCATCTACAATAATAACATCATACTTTTTTAATTGAGTGTCCTGCCTTGTCTCCGCAAGCAGAATGCCGTCGGTCATAAATTTAATTCTGGTAGCCTGGGTCGTTTGATCATGGAATCTAATTTTACAGCCGACCAGATGACGATTTGTTCCGAGTTCTTCCCTGACACGGTCGGCAACAGTGGTGGCTGCGACGCGTCGAGGCTGAGTGCAGCCGATCATTTCTGTTATATGTGGCAATGCTTCAAAACAAATTTTCGGAAGCTGGGTTGTTTTTCCTGAACCGGTGTCTCCGGCGATCACCGTAACCTGATGGTTTTTTATAAGTTCAGCAATTTCTCCTGTCGAAGAAGAAATAGGGAGTTCAGGTGGGTAAGAAAAATGCATGAAAGCGTTGGATGATGATGATAATTATGTTAGTTGTCTTTTCTCGGATCGTTTAAATCCTTTACCATATAACAACTTTAACTGTCATTGAAAATGGGGTGCATTATGAAAGTGAGAAAGGCGGTAATCCCTGTTGCAGGACTTGGAACAAGATTTCTCCCCGCCACAAAAGCAATACCCAAAGAGATGCTGACAATTGTCGATCGCCCGACTATTCAATATATCGTCGAAGAGGTCGTCAGCTCAGGGGTCGAACAGGTTATCTTTGTTACCAGTGAAGGAAAGTCGGCAATTGAGAATCACTTTGACTACAATTTTCAGCTCGACAACGTTTTGCGGGCCAAGCATAAAACAAACCTCAGTAAAGAGTTAGAGGCCATATCCAACCTTATTGATATCGTTTCCGTGAGACAAAAAAAACCTCTCGGCCTTGGCCACGCAATCTGGACCGCACGGCATGTAATTGGAAATGAACCTTTTATGGTATGCCTTGGCGATGATCTTGTATTGAGCGATATCCCCTGTGCCAGGCAGATGCTCGATCTTTTTCATGATGTTGGTGAATCCATCGTCGCCGTTCAAAGGGTACCCGCTGATGAAACGCATCAGTATGGTATTGTAGAGGGCGAAGAAAACAGCCGCAGCCGAACCTTTAAAGTAACCAGGATGGTTGAAAAACCTGCACCGGGAACGACTGACTCAGATCTGGCCATCATTGGCCGGTACATCCTTATGCCTGAAATTTTTGATATTCTCAGCCGAACGACACCCGGACATGGTGGAGAGATCCAGTTAACAGATGCCTTATTGGCGCTCTCTAAACAACGGGAAATGTATGCATACGAATTTCTGGGAACACGTTACGATGCAGGCGATAAACTGGGTTATCTCAAGGCAATTATTGCCTACGGTATGCTGCACAATGAACTTGGCGATCATCTGATTAACCATATAAAGGAAATAGCAGATTCATTATGATCGTGGTGGAGGTAGCAGTTGCAGCTCCGGTTTCCAAGACATATTCATATGAGTTGCCATACCTTATAAAAGAGCAGTTCAGGGATTCACTTTCGACGATCATCGGAAGACGGGTCTTTGTTCCGTTTGGCAGTAGAAAGATTACTGGATATGTGCTGGGTTTTCATGAGGAGGAAGACCCCCAGATAGAATTAAAAGAGATTCTCGATCTCCTTGATGATACCCCCCTGTTTCATAAAGAAATAATTGGGTTATTCAAATGGGTGGCACATTACTATCACTACCCATTGGGGAAGGTGATCCAGACTGCTCTGCCTGGAGGCCTTACCGTACAGGCAAAAAAGAAACTCTGCCTGACCGATAAAAACAGTATTTCTCAAGTGGAAGATCTGAGTAGTAGAAATCCTGACACTATCTGGCTCAAGAAACTTTTAAAGGATGGCACGTTATCACACACCTTGAGTAAAAAAGTTATGAGCCTGCCAGCTGAGAAAGAGATCCTCAACACACTGCTTGATGATGGACTTGTATCAGTAATCAGCAGCCGTAACAAAGACCTTGTTAAAAAGAAAACCGAGACCTGCTATCGCTTAACGGATACAGGGGTGAAACTATTTGCTGAAACCAAAGCGTGTAAAACCGGAAAAAAAAGAGAGCAGATAATGCTTCCAGGTGGTGCCTTGCTCTCAAAAGGTGAGAGCAAGGCTATCACGTATGTTTATACCATCTGGAGTGATAATAATGAGCACCTCATTCCGAGAAAGGAATTATTGGCTCTGTATCCCTACAGCCGAAACGTCATGGCCGGGCTTATCGAAAAAGGGCTGCTGAAAAAAATTGACAAGAGGGTATTCAGGACTCCTTTTGGGGGTCTATTACCTCATATGGAAGAGCCTGCCTGTCTCACAGATGAACAGCGGAATGCTGTTGAGCGAATTGAGCACTGTATAAACCAGCGTCAATATAAAACGATCCTGCTTCATGGTATAACCGGAAGCGGAAAAACCGAAGTTTACCTCAAGGCTGCCGAGTCTACAGTAAAATTGGGTAAACGTGTTCTTGTTCTTGTTCCCGAGATTGCCCTGGCAACACAGATTGAAGCACATTTCGTTTCCAGATTCGGTAATCGGGTTGCACTCCTGCATTCCGGACTGACAGCTGGCGAACGATACGATGAGTGGGCACGTGTCTACTCCGGAGAACGAAGTATTGTCATCGGGGCCCGATCAGCAGTTTTTGCACCGCTGCAGGATATCGGTCTGATCATTGTCGATGAAGAGCATGACTCGAGCTTCAAACAGGAAGATCAGTTACGTTACAACAGCCGTGATATCGCGGTATTACGTTCAAAACTAAGTCAGGCCGTGACTATACTTGGTTCAGCAACTCCGGCAATAACCAGTTATTATCATGCCCGCTCTAAAAAGTTTGAACTTATTGAGATGAAAAACAGGGTCGGTACGAGTCAGCTGCCGGAGGTTTCGGTTATTGACTTGAAAAATAAAGCCAAACAGGATGGGAAATCGCTTTTCAGAGATGATTTGGTCCTTGCTCTTAAGGAAACATTTAAGCAGGGCAACCAGTCAATTTTATTAATGAACAGGCGTGGTTTTTCAGCCTCAGTCATCTGTCGAGATTGCGGTTCCATGGTCGAATGCCGTCACTGCAATGTCACCTTGAATATGCATAAGGGCAGGAATCAGCTGGTGTGTCACTATTGCGGTTTTCAGCTTCCAATAAATATTCTCTGCACTACCTGCGGGTCAGAAAAACTTGTACCAGTCGGGTTCGGGACAGAAAGAGTCGAAGAAGAAGTCTTAAAGATTCTACCAGAGGCACGGATTGCGCGGCTTGACTCAGACGTGGCAAGCGATCGGAAACGGTTTATGACCATTCTTCAATCGGTGAGGGACCGGGAAATTGATATTCTTGTTGGTACCCAGATGATCGCAAAAGGACTGCACTTCCCTGAGGTTACGCTGGTTGGTGTGGTATGGGCAGATGGTGGGCTGGCATTTCCAGATTATCGTGCTGCAGAAAAGACATTTCAGCTGATAGCCCAGGTGACCGGTAGAGCAGGGCGTGGAGAGAAGCCAGGCAAGGTGATCATACAAACCATGCAGCCTCACCATTACGCTATCAGTCTGGCTGCCGATCATAATTATCAAAGGCTTGTCGACCGTGAACTCCAGATTAGAAATGAAGCAGGTTTTCCTCCTTTTGTCAGACTGGTATCCATCAAAATAGAGGGTGAAACAGAAAAAGGAGTAAGAGAATTCGCCACGCAGGTGACCTCGGAGGCTCGAAAATGGTGTAATTCGGTAAGACATAGCAGTCCGTTGCAGGTATTGGGACCGGCACCTGCTCCGATTGAACGGATAAAGGATATCTATCGTTGGCAAAGTCTTCTAAAAGGGAACAATATAACTGAGCTGCATAACCTCGTTCAGTATGTCCTTACGAAATTCAAAAAGAGTGGAAAAGAACGGCTCATTGTCGATGTGGATCCCGAGAATATGCTCTGATCAAAAACAATTTCCCAGGAGATTACATCCATTTTGTCGTAAGATTAGCCCAGGTTTTTGTTTCCACAGGTAATACGATTCCCTGCAGCAGGAAGGCTCAGAATTTGAACCATTTTTTCTTTGCAGACCAGGAAACCACATTGTTTCGTCCTTGCTTTTTGGCCTCATAGAGCGCCTTATCAGCTTTACTTATAAAATCGCTCCTGGAAAAATTTTCTTCACTGGCGGGCCTGCATGTTGAAATACCAATGCTTGCAGTCAACTGATATTCGATTTTTAGGTCTGTTTTTTTAAATAGTGTATGTTCAACCGTTGTTCTTAATTTTTCTGCAGCGGCGACGGACTGTTCTTCGTTTGTAGAGGGAAGGAGAATGGCAAATTCGTCTCCGCCATAACGAGCCAGAGTGTCATACTTTCGGATGTGATCTTTAAGCGTAGTGCAGAACTCCTTGAGAATGAAATCACCGGTCTGGTGGCCATATGTGTCATTTAAATTTTTAAAATGATCTATGTCGACAAAGAGAAGTGACAAGACTGTATCATGCCTGATGGCCCGATCAATCTCCTGTTCTAGAACATTCTGAAAATATCGATGATTGAATACATTCGTGAGCCCATCGACATTTGCGAGATTGTCGAGAATTCTGTTTTTCATTTCCAGTTCGGCTGCAAGCTTTTCTAATTCGACTTTTGCACTGATGAGCTGTTTGTTCATCTGGTCATAATCAAGATTCAGAAGGCTTAACCGTATATTTGCCTCCTGAAGAATTTCCTGAATTGATCTGGTATTCTTGATGGTTAAATTAAAATATTCTCCTGCCTGCATGACCAGAATATGAATCTGGTCGAGTACATCTTCAATATCTTGGTTTGAAAGGCCGAGTAATTTTCTTGCCTGCTTCCTGAACTGTTTATGGTACTGATCAGGTTTTTCTGAAAAAAGGATATTGGTCAGCAAGTCCGAAAGATAGACGGCCTTGATTGTGGTATTGATACTTTTATTTTTACCGTCATAAAGCTCTGGGGAATGATGGTGCAGTATCGGAGCCAGGAGCGCTTCAGGGAATCCCCACTGTTTTGCAACCTCATAACCTATTCTACAATGGTTGGAGCCGATGACCGATTCCTCGATAGCTAAACGATCAACCATACTGTCTGAATCAGTAATGAGGACCTTCGCGTACTTTTCTGGAAATGTCCTGGCAAAAATCAACTCCCCAAGATTATGCAGAAGACCTGATACGAAAACTTCTTCCGGGTCAGTGTCGTTTACCTTTTCAGTGATAAGTTTGGAGGCGACTGCTGATGCTAGTGAGTATTCCCAGAATTTTTTAAAATCAAATGAATTTTGGTAGCTGCCTTTTCGTACAGTGAGAAATGAAAACGATAAAACGAGACTGCGTACCGCGTTGATTCCGAGAATCGAAACTGCTTGCTGGATCGAGCCGATCTGTTGAGGGAAACTGTAAAAGGCTGAATTTGAGACTTTCAGAATTTTAGATGAAAGTGCAACATCCCGTGAAACCAGGTTGGCGATATCTGACAGCGTTGTTTCTTCCTTTGACATCAGTAATATCAGTTTCGAAGCCACAACCGGTAATGTTGGTAATTCCTCGGACTGCAGAACTTCTTGAAGAATCTCTTGTTGATCCATAAAAATATAAGGTATTAGGTTTATTAATTAATTAGTAAATTACAATACTATATCGTTTATGAAACCTCAGATGCAAGAATGGATTAAATAAATAGTATAAAATTTTTCTTACAATTAAGGTTGCTTGTGGAACAAGAAGCTGTCGATCATTTTCGGATAACTGTTAATGATATGTAATCATAAAACAAAATAAATTTGGTGGAATGCACAGCAAGCCAGAGGTACGCTGTGGGGATTTCTTTTTGATTCATTTGCAAACATTTGTATTATCTTCTGGTACTCAATTATACAGAATATGAGAACAAAGACGACTGAATAATATTTTCACACTGCCTCTAAAAGTTCTTTTCACTCTATCATGATGTAGTATGTTGTGGCTGTGGAGTAAAGGTTAGAGCCTTACCAACTAACAGAAAGGATATCCCATGTCAGAAAATCAATATGGTTTCAGGTACGATGAATACGGCAACACAAAAGAGATTGTTGTCTATGCAAGTGGCGTTGCTGCGACAACCTTAAGTTACGTCAATAAAGGAACCGCATTCAGTTACAAAGAGAGAAAACTACTTGGCTTGCAGGCAGCGCTGCCGCCCAGCGTCAGATCGCTGGAAAATCAGGTCTACAATTCAACACGAATCGTAAATGGCAAGCCTGATGATCTGGAAAAGTATATCTTTATCAGAGCCATGTTTGAAAGGAATGTGACCCTCGCTCACGCTCTTATCAAAAGTGATCTGGACAGATTTATGGGAATTATCTATACGCCGACCGTCAGTATGGTAGTAAAAAAATATTCCTCCATGTTCAGGCGTCCGAGTGGATTGCATTTTACTCCGGATAATATTGATCTTGCCGAGGATATTCTGCGGAGATACCTGCACAGAGAAATTCGTGTGGCGGTGGTTACTGATAATGGAGGTATTCTCGGAATCGGTGATCAGGGTGCAGGTGGAATTGCCATCAGCCTTGGGAAATTGATGCTCTATACTCAGGGCGCCGGCATCGCTCCCTGGCATTGTTTACCAATTTCACTCGATGTTGGTACTGATAACCCTGAATTGTTAAACGATCCTCTCTACCTTGGCTGGCGACACGAACGTCTACAGGGAGAGGCGTATCTCTCGTTCATTGGAAGGTTTGCCCGGGCATTTAGAAATGTTTTTCCAAATGCACTCTGTCAGTGGGAAGATTTTTCTAATAAAAATGCCTTTGCAATAAGAGATTCCTTTGCCGATGAGCTTATTTCATTCAATGATGACATCCAGGGAACCGGAGCAATTACCCTTGCTGCATTATTTTCAGCGATGAAAGCCAAATCAGAAAAGCTTGTTGATCAGACATTTCTTGTCTGTGGAGACGGAATCAGGGAGATTGGCATCGCTGAACAGATCGAAGATGGTTTGATTGATTCAGGTCTTGAAAGGGATGAGGCACGCAAAAAAATCTTTATCTATACGAGTGATGGGATACTTTCGTCTAAGACGAGCCATGCTCATTATAAAATGAAGTACGCAAAAAATTCTGAAAATTATCCATGGATTTCATCAACCAATAGCCTGACTGCGATTGTAAAAGAGGCAAACATTACGGTAATGGCTGGCGCCTGCGGGTCAGGTGGCTGTTTTACCCGGGATGTCATTGAAGCCGTTTCCTGCAATACCGAAAAACCGGTTATTCTGCCGATCGCTGGATTGGAAGAAGATGTCGAGATTTTTAGTGGAGACCTGAAGGAATGGTCTCAGGGCAAGGCGCTTATAGCGCATTGCGGTTCCTGTTTCGGCTGTGATATTGGTGAGGCGAGTGCCGCGATTGCGCCGTGCAATAATGTTTTGGTCTTCCCTGGTGTTGCCCTTGGAACAATAGCCTCAGGAGCACGGCAGGTTCTGCCCCGGTTTTTCACCGAAGCAGCCAAGGCTATTTCCAACTGTGTAACAAGTGATGAACTTAAAAACGGCAGACTCGTTCCACCACTTAACAAATTCCCGGTTGTCGCAAATTATGTGGCGCTTGAGGTAGCCATGTGTGCTGTGCGTGAAGGGGTAAGCAGACAGTGTGCCTATGCTGACTACAAGCATGAGAATGATGACATAAGGATGAAAAAATTGATCGGCGGTATGAGGTGGCAACCTGATTACCTGCCGCTAACTGCAATGTGAGCATTTTTCGTCCAGCTGGTTGAGCATCTCCTTGAGGCTCGACCAGTCAGTGGCTGCATAAATATTTTTTCGTATTTCCGAACTGCCTGAAAACCCTTTGAAATATTTTCCAAGGTGGTTTTTCATTGCCGCCAGTTTGTATTTTGGCAGATCATTATATTGTTCAAGCAGGACGACGTGTCGAAGAACACATTTAATAACCGGGGTAATATTTTTTGGGCGTCCGTCAGGATGAAACACCCAGGGATTGCCAAGAGCAGCCCTTCCAATCATTATTCCATCGCATTGAGCCGATTCCAAGTGCCCAGTTGCCTCGGAACAGGTCAATATGTCACCGTTGCCGATGACAGGGATTGAAACACTTTCTTTTATCCTTCGAACAACATCCCAGTCGGCCTTCCCGGTGAAAGCCTGTTTCCAGGTCCTGCCATGGACGGTTACAGCAGACACGCCGTTATCTTCAGCTATCCTTGCGAGCTCTTTACCATTTTGATTGTGCTGATCAGGTCCGGATCTCATCTTCACGGTGACTGGATAATTGCTGTTTTTTACGACTTTTTTTATAATCTGCTCAGCCAGTTTAAGGTCTGTCATGAGGGCTGCGCCGGCACCTCTTTTGGTGACTTTTTTTACGGGACATCCCATATTAATATCGATCAAATCAGGACTGAAGGAGCTGAGGATGGAGGCTGCCTCAGCCATTATATCGGGATCTGCACCAAATAGCTGAAAAGAAATCGGACGATCATCCTTACAACTCTCTACCATTTCTATTGTTTTTTTCTGCCGGTAAACCAGGCCGTGACAGCTTATCATTTCAGATACACAGAGACCGGCACCGTACTCACGGCAGAGTATCCTGAAAGGCAGATCGGTGTATCCGGCAAGAGGAGCAAGAATAAGGTTATTAGGTAACTGGACCGAACCAATTGAAAACATAATGTCTGATAACGCGATTAGAGCCAAATGGGTTTTTGTTGACCCTAATGACGAAGTCTAGAGGAAAAAGTCGACCCAGAAGTTGAGTCGACTTTTCGATAGGGAAAAGGGGAATTAAGGTTTTGCAAATTCAACCAGGGATAGTTGGTAAATCCTTTGTGACAGTTCGTCGATTATAATTTCAAGTGCTGCATTTTCATTATCTTTGGTAGCGGTGGAATTAAGTCCAACTCTGTATTCCTCTGTCCAAACTTCAGATGGCTGTTCTATAAGAACCTTTTCACTCTTCAGATCTTTCATGATATAGCGGACCCTCAACCGGAGATTTACCTCGCTGGTGGAGTTGGCAGCACCATACGTGAGGCTGGGTAGGTCTATGGATATTATCTCTCCAGCGAGAATGAAATCTGCATTCTCTTTATCCTTGCTGATTATCAGTGATCCTGATTTTTGATACCATTTAATGAGTGATTGATAAATTTTTGAGTCGAGGAGCAGTACATTGGTTCTGTTTTTCCAGGTTGTGGCGTAAATTATCCTGTCAGGGCCTGAATAAACATAAGGGTTACGGTAGCCACATGCACTTATTAATACAGACATTGCCAGGAAAATAAACAGAGGACGAAAAATATGTTTCAAGGTCTTACTCCATGATTTTTTTTTAAACACCCATCTAACAAAATATACGGGTAGCTAAATGAGAACATACAGTAGTATTAAACCACTATATTAACAAGTTTCTTCTTGATGACAATAATCTTTTTAACCGACTTGCCGCTCATAAATCGCCGCACATTACTGTCCTCGAGAGCACATTTCTCAAGGGCAGAATCTTCGATATCTGCGGTAACCTGAAGGCGCGACCGTACTTTACCATTTACCTGAAGTACGACAGTCAGAAGATCTTCTTTGGCGGTTCCCTCATCAAAAGAAGGCCACTGATGAACCTCAGGACGTCCACTCAGTTTCATGGTTGTCCACATCTCGGAACAGAAGTGAGGCACCATCGGGAATAACAGCAAGAGGATCGTCTTGATAGTCTGGCGGATGTTTTCTGTGCTTGCCGATTCATCCTTGCTCTGGTCACCCACTGAAACAAGCATGTTTAAGAGCTCCATGACGGCACTGATGGCGGTATTGAAGTGAAAATTTGTTTCGATATCGTGGGTTACTTTCCTGACAGTCTGATGCATCTTGCGGTTAAGCGAGATATTTGCTCCGCGAGCAGCGTTCTGACCAACGGAAATTTCACTCTCACAAAAACCGACAATAAAGCGGTAAAGCTTATTTAAAAAACGACTTGCCCCTTCTACTCCCTGGGCGTTCCATTCCAGATCACGCTCAGGCGGTGCGGCAAACAGGCTGAACAGCCTGACCGTGTCGGCACCATACTGTTTTATAAGATCGTCAGGGTCAACAACGTTGCCTTTTGATTTTGACATCTTGGCTCCGTCTTTGATGACCATTCCTTGCGTCAGGAGATTTTGAAAGGGCTCATCAATATCAAGATAGTGAAGATCACGCAGTACTTTAACAAAAAAACGGGAGTAGAGAAGATGAAGGATCGCATGTTCCACACCACCAATATATTGATCTACCGGCAGCCAGTAGCGTGATTGTTTTTTATTGAGCGGCGTGTCGGTTGCGTCAGGGCAGGTAAAACGGGCAAAATACCACGAAGACTCGACAAAGGTATCCATGGTGTCTGTCTCACGAGCTGCATTTTTACCGCAGGAAGGGCAGAATGTGCTGATAAAATCTGGTCTCTGGCTCAAAGGCGCACATTCGTTATTACTGGTATTGAGATCTTCAGGTAGTTTCACAGGCAAGTCTTCAAGCGGAACAGGCTGGACGCCACAGGAGTCACAGTGAATCATCGGAATCGGTGTTCCCCAGTAGCGCTGTCTTGATATCCCCCAGTCCCGCAGCCGGTAAGTGGTATGTGCTGAACCAAAACGGTGGGATTCTGCATGAGCGATGATAGCAGCCTGGGCCTTTAATGATTCCATATCATTAAACTGGCCGGAGTTAACAAGAGTACCAGGAGTTGTAGAGGCTTCTTCCATGGCCTCTGGATCGAGTGTCTCGCCCTCAGGAATAACAACAGGTGTAATTGGAAGGTTATATTTTCGTGCAAATTCAAAATCTCTCTGGTCATGCGCAGGCACAGCCATAACGGCACCGGTCCCATATTCAGCAAGAACAAAGTTGGCGACATAGACGGGGATACTTTGACCGTTGAAGGGGTTTATGCAGAATCGGCCAGTAAAAACCCCTTTCTTTTCCTGTTCTTCAACGAGGTTCTGTCGCTGACGTTCTTCCTGTATTGTCTTTATAAAATCTCTAACCGACTGTTCGTTTTCGGTGCCGCCGATAAGTTCTTCAATCAGCAGATGTTCAGGAGCAACAGACATGAATGTCACCCCAAAAATTGTATCGGGTCGGGTGGTGAAAATTGAAATTGATTTTTCGCTCTCTTGTATTTTAAAATCACACGCTAGACCGCTGGACTTACCAATCCAATTGCTCTGCATGGTGGCCACCTTTTCAGGCCATCCGTCAAGTGTCCGGAGATCAGCAAGCAGTTCCTCTGCGTAATTGGTGATTTTGAAGAACCAGCCATTCATGTTTCTCGGTTCAACGGAATCATCACAGCGCCAGCATGCGCCGTCAATAACCTGTTCGTTTGCCAATACTGTCTGGCAGGTCTCACACCAGTTGACAGTGGTTGTCCGCTGATAAACGAGATCTTTATTATACATCTCGATAAACAGTTTCTGTTCCCACTTGTAATAATCCTCATGGCAGGTTGCCAGCTCGCGATTCCAGTCATAGGAGAGACCCAGCTGTTTAAGCTGTGCTCTCATGTAATCGATATTTTCGTAAGTCCACCTGGCAGGGTGGGTATTGTGTTTTTGAGCCGCATTTTCTGCAGGGAGACCAAAGGCATCCCATCCCATTGGGTGAAGAACATTAAAACCACGCAAACGTTTATATCGGGCAACGACATCACCTATTGAGTAATTCCTCACGTGGCCCATATGAATGCGTCCGGAGGGGTAAGGAAACATCTCAAGAACGTAATATTTCTCCCTGGTGTCGTCTTCTGTTACTTTATCAATACCTTCATATTCCCATTTTTGCTGCCACCTGGCTTCAACCAATTTAAAATCGTACTTGCCCGTTAGCCCATTTCTCACTGTCATTCACGCCCTCGATAACTGTTGGTTTGTTGTCAATGGAATATCCGCATTAATTAGGTGTAAGCTTCCGACTCTTCAAAGTGGCTCATATTTTCAAACATGGTGTATTCTTTTTTGAAAAACAACTGGGCAGTACCCGTCGGACCATTTCGCTGTTTTCCAATAATTATTTCCGCTACACCTTTGTTCGGATTATCGTCACTCTTGTTATAAACTTCATCTCGATAAATAAAACAGATAACATCTGCGTCCTGTTCAATGGCTCCAGATTCTCTGAGATCGGCCATCATTGGTCGTTTATCAGTGCGATTCTCCAGACCCCTGTTCAGCTGTGAAAGGGCGAGAACCGGAACCCGATACTCCTTTGCAAGCGCCTTTAATGATCTTGATATTTCACTGATTTCCTGGGTACGGTTTTCCGCTGATCTACCTGTCATAAGCTGCAGGTAGTCGACAAGTACCATTCCGATATCATGCTGGGCGGCCAGACGTCTGATTTTTGAACGCATTTCCAGGACAGAAATAGCTGGGGTGTCATCAATGAATATTGGTGCATCCGACAACATACCGACAGCTCTTGTCAACCGTGGCCAATCTTCATTATGTAGCTTACCTGTTCTGATTCTCTGTGAGTCGATATGGCCAACGGAACTCAAAAGACGCATGGTGAGCTGCTCTTTAGACATCTCCAGACTGAATATAGCCACACCTGTTTTTTCCATCAGGGCTGCATGCTGGGCGATGTTCATGGCTAAGGCAGTTTTTCCCATTGAGGGCCGTCCGGCAAGAATGATCAGGTCAGAAGGTTGGAGTCCTGCGGTCATCTTGTCAATATCGTTATAACCTGTCGGTACGCCGGTAATATGTTCTTTACGCTTGTAGAGTTGTTCAACCGTTTCAAAGCAACCGGGAATAATCTCTTTTAAAGGGGTGAAGTTAGTTCCACTTTTCTTGCCGGCTATATCAAATATTGCCTGTTCAGCATCGTCAACGAGCTGGTCAATATCACCTTGTTCTTCGAAGCAGCGGTTGGCGATATCCGAGTTGACACTGATCAGGTTTCTTAAAATAGATTTCTGGCGTATGATTCGTGCGTACGCACTTATGTTGGATGTGACCGGTACAATCGAAGTGAGGGATGCCAGGTAGGTTGGGCCTCCGACATCTTCAAGGTTGTTCTTGTCGTTCAAAAGGTTGGTGATTGTGACCAGATCCTGAGGCTCGTTTTTCTGGAAAAGATCAATCATCGCTTCAAATATGATCCGGTGCGATTTTCTGTAAAAATCAGCTGGCGAGAGAATATCCAGGACTGAGGTAAGAGCTTTTTCCTTCAATAGTATGGAGCCTAGCACCGATTGTTCGGCTTCATTGTTATGAGGTGGAATTTTACCACTACTCACCATGTTAGCCTCTGCTGCTGTATGATATTGGTCAGTCATAGCCCTCAGCTGATTGTTGTTAGATACAGATGTTGTCTAATACACTGAACAGATTGTGTCAAAATAAAAACACACCTTAAAAGTGGGTACTTTTAAGGTGTGTTTTTGTTAATTTTCCAGGTGGTTATGCGGCTTTTATGCGCTGCATAATGGAACAAATAAGAATGTGAAAATGGTTTAATTATTTTCTCCCTGGGCAACGACGTTTACGGTAATTTCTGTACTGAGATCAAAACCCACCTTTACGGCGACTTTATTCTCCCCAAGGGTCTTTATGGGGTCAGCCAGAAGTATATACTTTTTCTCTATAATAATTCCGCTTTCTTTTAATTTGTCACAGATATCTGTGGCTGTCACTGAACCGAAAAGCCTCTCATCGTCACCGACCAGCTCGGCAAAATCGAGTGTAATTGCGGCTATTTTTTTGGATAGCTTCTCAGCTGTCTTTTTCTCTCCATCAAGCCGTACCTGTATTGCCGCCTTGTTCTGCTCGAAGAGCTCAAGGTTTGATGCAGTAGCGAGAACAGCCTTGCCTTGCGGGAGCAGATAATTACGGCCGAATCCAGGCTTAACTTTTACCAGATCCCCTTCAAGACCGAGTGAATCGATTGTTTCTTTTAAAATGAGTTCCATGATTGACTCCTCTATGAGTATAATTGCTTATTTAACAAATTAACTTTTTGGGTGATTATCTTCATCGGCTTTTTCGTCATCATCATTCTTGTGCAGACGACGAAGGTCGAACCAGACATCTCCTATACCTACAACGAGCAACAGTACCGTGCCAAAGGACTGGAAAAGCATCATACCATAGAAAAATGTCCTGAGTAGTAACGGTACATTCCATTTATGCATAAAAAAAACAAAAATAGAAAATCCCTGGAAAAAATATATAAAACTAAATACAATCAGAGCATTAATTCCGATCAGCCTTGTGGCGCCAATCGGCATGAGGGTAATAATCGTCGAGCCGATCAATATCCATACCAAGGAGCCGGGTAATTCCCAGAGCCTGTGATTAATCCAGGGTTTGTAGCCAAGAAATCGCCTGATAAGGCTATTTCCTGTGACCATGGTGAACCAGATAGTAAGGAGGGCAAACCCGGTTATAATTGATGGAATGACTTTCGGGAAAACCTCTTTCATCTGATAAAAAGAGTGTTCTATCAGTGTTATAGTATCAGGATCAACATTGTCGCTCTGTCTATAGTAGCGCAGGGCTTCTTCAACTCCCTGATCCATTGATGCTATAAAATTACTGATAGGATTGACGCCGGTAACCATGGTGAATCCAACCAGAATAAGGATCCAGCATCCAATCAGCGTTACCGCAGCCTTTATTCCAGATCGTGCTGGTGAATTTCCCTGAAATGCAGATTCTGCTAAAACATATCCGGGAGGGATGAACGTCATTGTAAACAACAGGGTCCCGAGAGAGTCAAAAATTGCACTGGCGATGCCTCCCAGGGCAATTCCGCCAATTACATATTTTAGCCCATTCTCCCACTTGTACAGATAAAATAATACCACAAGTGGGATAATAAAATAGATCAGCCCAAACAGCGTGGACTGAAAGCCAGGGATTGTTATAATAAGTCCGAAGAGTATTATATGCTGGTAGCCCTTGCTCTCACCGAAAATACTCTTGATCCACCCAGACACCGGATTCCCTGTCGTTTTATTGTCCCTGAATTGACCCAGAGTATGGAAGAAGGGCTATTTGTCTCGCCTTTTTGATCGCTGAACAGAGCTGACGCTGGTGAGTCGCACATGTGCCAACTATTCTGCGAGGAATAATTTTCCCTCGTTCAGAGACAAAATTACGCAAAACCTTCGGGTCTTTATAATCTATTAGAAGTTCTTTGTCAGCGCAGAATCGACAGACCTTTCTTCTTGAAAACAGTTTTCTTTGAGGTCGTGCAGCCATTATATAATCTCCTTCCTTAATTATTCTTTCGGTTCTTCAGAATCAGAAGCCTTCTGGACGACGGCTTTTTCTGGTTTATTACCTGATTCTTCTGATACAACGTCTGCTTCTTCAGAATCAG
>RCNC010000088.1_pt1 | contig 48232 bp, 39 predicted proteins | sample 2041301 | NCBI WGS metagenome assembly RCNC01 (sample SAMN09708231, study PRJNA481090) | Marine sediment metagenome, whole genome shotgun sequencing project. | biome: marine sediment; feature: ocean; material: sediment; isolation source: Sewage treatment plant 13A marine sediment (STP13A) ...
GCCCAACGAGCTACCTACTGCTCTATCCCGCGATATATGTTTGTATACTTTCTTCAATATTTCAATTTGGTCTAAACCAGCGTCCGTCAGCTGACGGATATGAGCCCAACGAGCTACCTACTGCTCTGTCTCGTATTGTGGGTGCAAAGATACATATTATTTGTAGATATAAACAAAGCTTTTTCCATAAAAAAAGTCAGACATTTTTATATCTGACTTTCAATTAATTATACAAATTTCGGTAGGATTATATTAAAAATTTTCTGTAAATTTTTAGATTTATCCATTCATAGACATTATGAATTCCTCGTTGTTGTTGGTATACTTGATTTTATCTTTAACAAATTCCATGGCTTCTATAGGATTCATATCGGCCAGATATTTTCTTAATACCCAAATTCGTTGTCTCACTTTATCTTCATGAAGCAGGTCATCACGACGTGTACTTGACTTAACAAGATCAATTGCAGGATAAATTCTTCTATTAGCGATGTTTCTGTCTAATTGAAGTTCCATATTACCCGTACCTTTGAATTCTTCAAAGATAACTTCGTCCATTTTGGAACCTGTATCGGTAAGTGCAGTCGCTATTATAGAGAGAGAGCCACCGTTTTCGATATTCCTGGCTGCACCGAAAAATCTTTTTGGTTTGTGTAAGGCGTTCGCATCGATACCCCCAGATAATATTTTACCAGAAGCAGGAGCCACCGTATTATAGGCTCTGGCGAGACGTGTTATGGAATCCAGTAAAATAACCACATCATGTCCGCATTCTACAAGTCTTTTGGCTTTTTCGAGAACGATATTGGCCACTCTTACATGTTTTTCTGCCGACTCATCAAAAGTAGAAGCAATAACTTCTCCCTTAACATTACGTTGCATATCGGTAACTTCCTCAGGACGTTCGTCAATCAATAGAACTAATTGATACACTTCAGGATGATTGGCTGCAATTGCATTAGCAATATCTTTTAATAAAATCGTTTTCCCAGTTTTTGGTTGTGCAACGATCATACCCCTTTGACCCTTTCCAAGTGGTGAAAAAAGATCAATAATTCGTGTAGAAAGATTGCTTCCCTTTTCAGCCAAATTAAATTTTGTCTCAGGAAATAATGGTGTCAGATGTTCAAAAGAAACCCGGTCTCTTACGATACTCGGGTTGAGACCATTGATAAGGCTTACACGGATAAGCGGAAAATATTTTTCTCCTTCTTTTGGTGGTCTCACTTTTCCTTTAACGGTATCACCAGTCTTTAAACCGAAAAGTTTGATTTGTGACTGAGATACGTAAATATCATCAGGCGATGAGAGGTAATTATAATCAGAGGATCTTAAAAAACCATAGCTGTCTGGCATGATTTCCAAAACTCCCTCACTTTCAATAATACCATCAAATTCAAAATCAGGGTCTCTGTATTTGCCTTGTTGGTTGCTTTCGTTACCACGTTGTTTGTGGTTCTGATTAGGGTTTCTTTGCTCCTTTTTCTGAGGATGTTGCGTATTCTTTTGCTCCTTTTGCTGAGCGGGATGTTGATTTTTCTGATCTTTTTGTTGAGTAGGATGCTGTTTCTTTTGATCTTTTTGTTGAGGTTGAGTTCTTTTCTGTTGGTTAGGTTGGTTTCTTTCCACAGGAACAGGCTTGGTCTCATTTTGGGCAGGTTTATTATCCTGAATCCTTTCAATCTTAACAGGAGCCTTTTCTTCAACTACGGCCTTCGGTTCGATTTCTTCTATTTCTTTTTTTGGAAGATTTTCTTTCTTTTGAAAAAGTTCTTTCTGAATGACGGTGGCTGGGGAGGCCATTTCAGGTGCCGACTCATCTTTAGAAATTCTTCTGCGTTTTGGCTTATTGCTGGAAGCTGTTTTTTCTACTACTTGTTTTGGATTCGCAGCTTGGACATCCAATATTTGATAAACCAAATCAAGTTTTTTTAATTGACGGAACTTTGGAACATCAATTTTTTGCGCAATCTCTTGCAACTCCAAAAGTTTCATCTCTTTGAGTTTGTCTATGTCAAACATCATATATAAATGTTAATTAATGATATCAATTCTTTGGAAAGGATTATCTGTTTAAATGAATATGTTTTGATAATATAATAGGGTATCGTAAAAGAAGTAATTTTACAATATGTTTTGATTCGATGCCACAATATTACAAAATAAAATTAATATAGTAAGTTATTTCTTAAAAAGATTAATGTATTTTTGCGCTTCATTTTTAAGAAATGTTGCAAAGAATTCAAACTATTTATTTATTAGTTGCATTCCTTTTATCAGGGCTTGCTTCTTTTTTCCTCCCATTTTGGTTCAATCAGAACATGGAGGTCGTTTATTTGGATTCAATGTTGCAAACCGGAGAATTATTACTTGTTGTTGTACCTGTTCTTTTTATAATTGCAGGAATGATTTCAATTTTGACCTTATTCTCATTTAAAAACCGGACAAAACAAATTGTATACAATAGATTAAATATTGTGATCAACTTTTTATTGTTAGGAATTATTGTTTACCATTTATTAATGTTACCTGGAGAAGCTGTTGTTTCGAAGAAGGGTATTGGCGTTTTTATACCTTTATTGGTAATTGTTTGTCTGGCCTTGGCCAATAAAGCAATTATTAAGGATGAAAAACTTGTAAAATCTGTAGATAGGTTGCGATAATACTAATACCTTAGTTATAGTGTGTTAAGACTGTCTGAATTGATTTCAGACAGTCTTTTTTGCCCTAATGTCATCTAACGGTTTTTGGGTAATTTGAAAAATCCCAAGTTCCTCTATTGTGAGAAACATACTGTGTACATATATTTGTCATGTAATTATTCATGTAATAGTTACTGTTGTGAAAAAACAGCCTTTGAAAAAAGGCATTAAGGGGGGAAAGGAGAGAAGTCGACTTTTACTTCATAGAAGAAAAGAACTTCTCTCCTTATTTTAACTCTTGGAATAAATTGCTATGAATTCCTAAACTGACATTTTGAAAATCAAATTTCTCTGATAGAGATTCCATTAAGAACCATTTGTTCTTAATGATATTATATACTCCTGATTTTTATCATGGAGAAGAAAAGAGGGGAGAAAGGAGAGAAGTGAAGCGCATTGTTTCTGTCATTCTATAAACAAATTGCTTCTCTCCTTACTATTTTTCAAAAAGTGGGAAAATTGCTATAGATTCCTAAATTGACATAAAGACATCAAATTTCTCAAAGAAATGATGACGTAAAGGTTCACCTTGACGTTATAATATACTCCTGATTTATATTATGGAGAAGAAGAGAGGGGAGAAAGGAGAGAAGTGAAGCAAATTGTTTTCTCATAAAATTAAACGATACAAATAGCTTTTCTCCTTACTATTTTTCAAAAGAAAAATAAGATCCTGATCAAAAATGATTTCATATGAGGTTTTAAGAGATTTATTTCTAAAAACTGGAAATCGATACCAAATACTCCAGAATAATCGGAGAAGAAGAGAGGGGAGAAAGGAGAGAAGTGAAGCAAATTGTTTTCTAATATAAATGATACAAATAGCTTCTCTCCTTACTATTTTTCAAAAGAAAAATAAGATCCTGATCAAAAATAATTCAATATACGGTTTTAAGAGATTTATTTCTAACAAAAATTAAAATCGATACCAAATACTCCAGAATAATCGGAGAAGAAGAAAGGGGAGAAAGGAGAGAAGTGAAGCACATTGTTTTCTAATATAAATGATACAAATAGCTTCTCTCCTTACTATTTTTTCAAACAAAAAAAAATACTCAAATTTACTAAATTTGAGTATTTCTAAAGAAGACACGACAGTGTTCTTCTTTTAAAGGGGAAAAAGGAAAGGGAGTTAGGAGAGAAATGAAACAAGTTTTCTAATAAACAAATAACTTCTCTCCTTACTATAATTATTTCAACTATTGAAATTAAATTCAACGCTAACGAAGATGCAATATATAAAAAGAATTTTAAATAATCAAATCTAAAATAGATGTCTTTTTAGATAAATAGATATAATATATTGAAATACAGTAACTTATAATTTTAAAAATAAATAAATGCAATAAAAAGGAAAAAGTTTACATAATAATAGATTTTTTATATCGTTTAAATCATAAAGTTCATGGTTTATGGGTATAAACCTAGTGGTTTTCAGGTAGATGTAAAAATACCTGATTTCGCTATTGGTTTATATGTGATTTGCAGATACATTTGAGGTGTTAGCTTATTAAAGTTGACATACATATACATACAAAACAAATCTAAAAGTTTATTATTATGAAAAATTTTACTTTAGCAATTGCTGTGTTGTTGGTTATGGCATCATTTACAACCAACTTAACTAATTCAAAATCAACTGTTTTATCAGATTTCGAGGGGACTTTATTGGAGTCTGCTGCCGTATTGGAAAACAATAATGGAGACGTTTCTGTGACCTTTACAGTTGATGAAAATGTACTGGTTTCTTCGGCTTTGGTCGGATCTTCCAACGAAATCTTTCTAGTGGAAAATGGTGATTCTAACTCATCAAAAACAGTGACACTTAATCTTCAACCTGTAGATGGTAAAGTTGAAACTGCTTTCAACAATATTTATGAAAGCAATTATGACGTAGCTGCTATGGACGCTTTGTTGAATAATCGTGAGCCAGAAAGAAGACCTAAAGGTGCTATCAGCTGGGAATAGTGCAAAACACACAATATAAACAGATTTAAAACGTTTGTTTAATAAACTAGGAAAAGGTCCGAAAAATTAGTTTTTTTCGGATTTTTTTAACCCCTGTTTTGAACTAAAGTTTTGTAAATGGATAAAATGATTACAGTTCATATTGCTGACGACCATCAGATCTTGATCGATGGGGTTAAGGCGGTGCTCAATTTGGAACCCAATATTGAAGTGATAGGATTTTCCCTTAACGGGAATGAGGTTGTGACGTGGTATGAAGAGAATACCTCAGATGTGCTCATTCTCGATATCAATATGCCCGAATTGGATGGTATTGAAGTATTGAAAAAATTGAAAAACCATAAGAAAAGACCTGAAATTATAGTATTATCGAGCTATGACGATGTAAAACTTGTCAAGGAGGTTCTTCAGATGGGTGCCAAAGGTTTTGTCCCAAAAAAATCGGCTGGGGAACATATTGTAAATGCAGTTAACAAGGTCTCAGCTGGCAATCAGTACTTTACTGATGATGTTAAGGAAAAAATGATGCAGACTTTATTAAATGGACAAGTCAAGAATGAAGGGAGTCAGGATGGTGTTTTGATCAGTTCACTTACCAAAAGAGAAGTACAGGTGTTAAAGCTTGTGGCCCAGCAATATAGTACCAGAGAAATTGGTGATGAATTACATATTAGTGAAAGTACCGTTGAAACGCATCGTAAAAATCTAATGAAAAAAGTAAAAGTTAAAAATAGTGTGGGTTTGGCTATATTTGCTTTGAAAAATGAGGTTATATAATTTGATATCGAGTCAATTTTTTCATTACAGGAAACTACTAACCCTGATTATACTTTTGGTGTCTGGGAGCGCGAGTTATGCCCAGGAAGGTAAACAGGAAAAGGCCTATGTTGACAAGAAATTATATCAAATTGACTCCTTGATCGACGGGGGTGAATATGTAAAGGCTAATTATCTCATCAATAACACACTCAATACTTTTTCTTTTTCAAGGAATTCTGAGGAAAAATTGTCATTTGACTTTAGATCCGGAAGGATGTATTACCAGCAAGGAAATAAGGAAAAGGCAATGGAAATATTGTTAAAAGGACTGGAAAGGTTAAAAGGACAGCCATTTTCTCCCTTAAATGTTGATTACGCCGATCTTTTGGCTCTAATATTTGCTGATTCCCAAAATTTTGAAAAAGCTATTTATTATAATAACATTTCACTTCAAAAGGCAACATTGAACAAGGATACCATTGGAATTACAAAAGCTTTGATCCGTTTGGGAAGTTTTTATTATTCCAAAAATGAAGAGGATAGTGCTACTATATTTTTCAGGAAAGTTACTTATTACCCAGTTCATGAAAAAACTGTAACCAGAATTTCAAATGCCTATAATAATTTGGGGGTAATTGCGCAAAACAATGATAATTATGATTTAGCCAAAGGTTGGGCCAGAAAAGCTTTAAAACTTAGGATCGAACAAAATGATATTATCGGGATTGTCTTTTCCAAGGTGAATTTAGGTAATTTGTATCATTTTGAAAATCAATATTCTACAGCAATAGACAACTATTTTGAAGCATATGATAAAATAAAACAGGATACATCTAAAAATGTACAATACCTTAAAAGGATTATCTACGAAAATTTGTCTGTTACATATGACTCTTTAAGGGATTATGAAAACGCTTATAAATATCTCTATAAGTCAGACAAGCTCAAAACCCGATTGAATAATGATCAGCAGGCAGAAAATATTGCCGGGATTGAAGCCAAATATAATCTTGCCATTGAAGAACAAAAAACTGAAGAAGAAAAAAGTAAAACTTTTAGGGCTCAGGTATTATTTGGTGGTTTGGCATTTGTAACACTCATCTTTGTTATTTTCGCTTTTGTCTTCTATAAAAATTATAAATTAAAGGAACAGAACAAGCTTGAACAAATCCATAGTAACCTGCAAACCAGAATTATCAATGCTACTATTGATGCTAAAGAGAAGGAACGCAAATCTATTGCAGAGATTCTTCACGACAGCGTAAGCGCCTTGTTATCTTCAGCTAATTTGCATCTGCAGGCTTCGAAGGCTCAATTGAATTCTCATGTTCCTGTTGAAATATCAAAAGCTCAGGAAATTGTTAAAGAAGCTTCTGTAAAGATCAGAGATTTGTCACATGATCTGATTTCATCTGTATTGTTAAAATTTGGGCTGGCTTTTGCCGTGCATGATCTTTGTGAAAAATATTCGAACTCAGAAATTCAGTTCATCAGTGATGACAATGGTATCAAAAGATACAATCAACAGTTTGAGATCAAAATCTATAGTATTATCGAAGAACTCATTAATAATATTCTTAAGCACAGTAGTGCTAAGAATGCTTCGATCAATCTTATGGAAAGGAACGGTGATAAATTACTGATACAGATTATTGATGACGGAAAGGGATTCGACCTCAATAAAGCAAGAAAAAAAGATGGTTTGGGCCTGAGTCATATTGAGGCCAGAATTAAAATTATGGAAGGTGTTTTCAATATCAATTCCAAAAAAGGTGAGGGTACAAGTATCTTTATATCGGTTCCAGTATTCCAATCTAAACTGGTGGAGGCAGTTTAATCTTATCTTTTCATTTCAATAATCTCAAGATTTTTTATATCAGCTTTGTCAATTTCAAAACGCAGCATGGTTTTAACTTTATGAAATCCATGATTGCCGATTGCACCAGGATTCATATGCAATAAATGAAGTTTTTTATCATACTGAACCTTTAGTATATGAGAGTGGCCGCATATAAACAACTTAGGAGGACGTAAGGTGATGGATTCTCTGACTCTCGGATTATAGCGATATGGATAACCTCCAATATGAGTCATCCAGACATTAACCTCCTCGACTTTAAATTTATTGTCTAAAGGAAATTCACTGCGTATATCTTTATCGTCTATATTTCCGTAGACAGCTCTTAGCCTGCTGACTTCCTGAATTTTATTGATTACTTCGAGATTTCCAATATCTCCGGCATGCCATACTTCATCCACTGCTTTGCAATAATTCAGTACTTTTTTATCGATAAAGCCATGGGTGTCGGATAATAGCAAAATTTTATGTGCCAAAGGAGTATTGATTAAATTAAGTATCTTTGTTCGGCGTAAAAATAAAGGTTTTTGAGATATTTTGTAGAACTTTCTTATCATGGCAAGAATTACCATGGCTGGCAAATACAGCCCAATGAAATTTCTGTTCAGGAGACCGTTGAAAAGGCACTTTCATTGTTGCTGAAACAAGATATTTCTATACTGGGATGTGGAAGAACAGATTCTGGAGTACATGCAAGCCAGTTCTTTTTTCATTTTGATGTTGATGCAGCAATTGATAAAAGAAAGTTAAAATTTAAGCTAAATTCTTTTTTACCAAAGGATATAGCTATTTTTCGAGTAGCTAGGGTAAAGGAGGAGGCTCATGCAAGATTTACTGCGGTTTCCAGAAGTTATCAATACCGTATATCCTTGGTTAAAAATGTTTTTGAAAGCGACCTGAGTGTACAGCTGTCTCAAACCGATCTTGATGTAGATAGTATGAATAAGGCGGCATTACTCTTACTGGATCATATTGATTTTAAGTGCTTTTCAAAAAACAAAACTGATGTAAAAACATTTGATTGTTCGATCAGTGAGGCATATTGGCAAGGGGAGGGAGAGAATTTAACCTTTCACATATCTGCGAATAGGTTTTTGAGAAATATGGTGAGGGCAATTGTAGGCACATTGCTTGAAGTTGGTAAAAGAAGAATGAGTATAGATGAATTCAAAACTGTTATAGAATCGAGAGACAGAACGAAGGCCGGTGCATCTGTGAAAGCCAAAGGCTTGTATTTAACTAAAGTGAGTTATCCCAAGGAAATTTTCATTGAATAAGTATGTCTAAAAACAAGGAAGAAAATAAAAAGGTAATTGGAAAGGTGTATGACCTAAAGTTGTTCACAAGGCTGATGAACTATGCCAGATATTACAAACTTCAATTTGGAATTTCCGTTGTTGCAGTTTTGTCTGTGGCGCTCTTTGCCGCAGTGAGGCCCATACTGTTAAAAAGAATCATTGACGATTCTATTTTTAACAAGAATTCTGAGCAGCTTGTTTTATTCACTAGTATAATGCTCTTGGTACTTGTGTTTGAAGTTTTGTTCCAATTTTTATTTATTTATTTTGCCAATTGGCTGGGTCAAAACATTATAAGAGACATGAGAACCCAGCTTTTTAAGCATTTGCTTTATTTTAAAATGCAATATTTCAATAAATCGGCGGTTGGGAAACTTGTTACAAGAGTAGTGTCGGATATTGAAACCATTGCGAGTGTATTCGGCCAAGGCTTATTCATGATTATAAGTGATCTTTTAAAAATGTTTGTCATCGCCTTGGTAATGCTTTTTATGAACTGGCAGTTGGCTTTGATCGTATTTGCCATTCTACCCATACTTATTTTCGCTACGAAGATTTTTCAAAAGGCCATGAAATCTGCATTTCAAGATGTTAGAACGGAGGTATCCAACCTGAATACTTTTGTGCAAGAACGTATTACGGGAATGAGAATCATTCAATTATTTTCACGTGAAAAGATTGAGTACGATAAATTTCGTAGTATCAATGAAAAACATAAAAAGGCATGGATCAGGACAGTATGGTACAATTCGATATTCTTCCCTATAGCAGAAGTTTTACCTTCTATAGCCATAGGATTGGTAGTATGGTACGGAGGACTGAATGCGGCTACCAGTAATTCGGTTTCAGCAGGTGAGATCATCAGCTTTATCATGATGAATAATATGCTGTTCAGACCCTTAAGACAAATCGCAGATAAATTTAATACGCTTCAAATGGGAATGGTTGCAGCCGAAAGGGTGTTTAAGATCATCGATGCAAATGAGAGCGAAAACGACAAAGGAAAAGTAGTGATAGGTACCTTTAAAGGCAAAGTAAATTTCAAAGATGTTCGTTTTAGTTATATTCCTAAAGAAGAAGTGATTAAAGGCATTTCTTTTGAAGTGAAACCTGGTGAAACTGTAGCCATAGTAGGAGCTACAGGAGCTGGAAAATCAACCATTATTAATTTACTCAATCGCTTTTATGAGATTGACAAGGGAAGTATTGAAATAGATGATGTTGATATAAGTGAGTATAGATTGCATGAACTGAGAGATCAGGTTGCGGTTGTGTTACAGGATGTTTTTCTTTTTTCGGATAGTATTTATAATAATATTACCTTAAAAGATAATTCCATATCATTGGAAGAAGTTCAAACGTCAGCCAAAGTTATTGGCATACATGATTTTATCATGTCCTTGCCTGGGGGTTATGATTATAACGTCAAAGAAAGAGGTGTCATGTTATCAGTTGGTCAAAGACAGTTGATCGCTTTTCTAAGGGCGTCTGTAAGTAAACCAGGAATCCTGATACTTGATGAAGCCACCTCATCAATTGATTCGCATTCAGAAAAACTTATTCAGGATGCAACCGAAAAGATAACTAAAAACAGAACGTCCATTATTATTGCACACCGTCTTGCAACGATTCAAAAAGCAGACAAGATCATTGTGATGGAGGATGGTATTATTGTTGAACAGGGAAGCCATACAGAGTTGCTTGACAAAAAAGGGTATTACAGCAAGCTATACAATATCCAGTTTGTTCAGAAAAAAGCCAGTTAATCCTTTCCCTTGACCTAGTTGAGGTCGTCTTTTACGATCTCGGTCAATTCAGAAAAATCTTCAAACAAGATAAACGCTCCATTATTGATGTAGGATACTTGCCCTGATTCTTCAGAAACTATAAGAGCAAGAGCATCAGTACGCGTTGTGATTCCCAAACCAGCTCTGTGTCTTAGTCCGAAATGGGCCGGAATTTCAATGGTGTTTTCTATCGGAAGAATAACTCTTGTAGCCGTGATCAGATCATTCTCAACTACAATGGCGCCGTCATGAAGCGGACTGTTTTTGTAAAAGATACTCTTTAAAATGGGTTTATTAACCTTTATTTCCATGGCATCTCCCGTCATTTTCACAAATTCCAAACTATTGTTTCTTTGCAGGACAATCAGAACTCCGGTTTTAATCTTTCCCATTTCCTCGCAAAAAGACACGATATCATCAATATGACTGTTGGCCGCCATTTCGGTCTTAAAAATTTTCAAATGTTTAAGGATACCTTTTTTAGAGGCAATATTCGTAGATCCCACCATCAGTAAAAATTTTCTGATCTCTTGTTGAAATACAATAATCAATGCGATAAAACCACCTCCGAGAAATTTTCCGAGTATATCACTCAGTAATTCCATTTCAAGGGCCTGTGTGAGTTTCCAAATAAGATAGATAATTGCTATCCCAATAAAGATATTGATGGCCGCGGTTCCGCGGATTAACCGAAAAATATAAAAAAGTAAAACAGCAACTAAAACAATGTCAAGAATGTCTAAAAAGGTGATGTTTAAAAAATTAATTTGATCCAATTCTAAGCGAGTTTTTGTAAATGTATGAATTATTTTACAGTATATAAATATTCGTTTGAATCACACAAGATCTCATTTGCCATAAGGTAGACCTTGGTATGCAAATAATCCTGAAAAAGTGTCTGATCATCGTAAGCCAGAATGACCTTGAACTCTTCAACGATTTTATTTTTTTTTTCCTCTTTTAATACTGTTTGAAGCTCATCCAAGGTTATGATCTGATCATTAATCTTTACTAATTTATCTTTAATTTCCACGATGATTGAACAAGAATCACCTACATGACTATTTACAGTAGTAGTAGCGTCTGAATTTAATTTAAAAGTGATTTGGGTGAAAAGTGCTAAAGAAATATTTTCGGAAGAGGTATCTGCATAACTAAAATAATTATTCATCCCTTCTTTTTTATGCATGGAATCCTTATTTCGGTTTTCCTGCATTTTTATCAATAGGGGAACCACCTCTTTCATTCGTAACCTCCTGTCAATATTGAATATCCAATGTGTATTCAGTATCTTGTTATTTTTGTTCATTCGGGCTATTGTATCACCGTTTTCGGCTTCCATAAAAATCCATATACTTGAATGATTTTGGATTTCAGAAAGGCCCGGAATATCGATCAGCGCTAATTGAACGGCTTTTTTTTGGCAGCCAGTCACTAAAACAAATGCTATAAGGAGTATAAAGTAAGGTCTTTTGATCATGCTGGAGCTCTATTTGTCATTTTTTCAAATATTCTAACAGCTTCCACAGCTTCCTTAACATCGTGCACCCGAAGGATAGTAGCTCCCTTCATCAAGGCGATAGTATTCGCTGAAGTGGTGGCATTTAGAGTCTGTTTAGGCTCTAGTTCCAGTAAGTTGTAAAGCATTGATTTTCTTGATAACCCGGCAAGAATAGGAAGATCCAAACTTTTAAATAGATCCAATTTTTGCAGTAAATCAAAATTTTGATCAAGAGTTTTACTGAATCCGAATCCCGGATCAATGATAAGGTCATTTACACCAAGTTCACGAAGCTGAAATATTTTTTGAGAAAAATAGAAAATGATGTCTTTAATGAGATTATTGTATTTGATATTTTGCATCATGGTTTGTGGAGTCCCAACCATATGCATAATGATGTAAGGCACTTGAAATTGGGCAACTGTAGAGAACATTTGATCATCCAAAGACCCGGCAGAAATATCGTTTATCATGCAGGCTCCTCTATCAATGGCCTCTCTTGCAATTCGACTTCTAAATGTATCAATCGAAATGAATACATCTGGGTATTCTTTTACGAGTAACTCAAGTACAGGCAATAGTCTGGAAAGTTCCTCTTCTTCAGAAACATCTTTTGCATTAGGTCTTGAGGAATATGCACCAATATCAATAAATGTGGCGCCTTCAATTTGCATTTTTCCAACCTGCTTGATGATCCCCTTTTTTGATTTGGATGTACCGCCATCATAAAAAGAATCAGGGGTCAGGTTAAGTATTCCCATGACCTTTGGTGATTTTAGATCTATTAAATGGCCTTTACAATTGATGAACATATTTGTATCTTAATTATCAGCTGGCTACCTTATTTATTACTTTACTTAAAACCGGTGCCTTATAGGATTTCATTTTATATATCAAATCTTCAACAGAGTCACTTACAATGATCATATTCCGGTTTTCCTGTTTTAAAAACCCTTCCTTCACCATATGATCCAGTTGCAGTAAGGTATGATGAAAAAAATTATTGGTATTTAATATCCCTATGGCTTTTTTCTCAATTCCCAGTTGTCCTAAAGTTAGGGCTTCGAAAATTTCATCAAGCGTACCAAAGCCACCTGGTAAGGCTATATAACCGTCTACCAGTTTACTTATTTTGACCTTTCTTTTCGACATTTTTCTGGTCACAATCATCTGTGATATTTTCGTATGAGCCACTTCTTCGTGTTTTAGCAAACCAGGAATCACTCCAATGACTTCTGAATTATTTTTGATCATCGTATCTGCAATCACCCCCATAATACCAATTTTCCCTCCTCCATATACCAAGCCGATGCCCTCCTTGGAGAATTGGTTACCTAAATCGACAGCGGCTTTGGCATAATCTCCATTGAAGCCTTTACTCGAACCACAAAATACTGCTATACGTTTCATTTTATAAGGGTTTACAAAGTATATATTTTGTAAAAATAAGCAAACCGGCGGTATTATATCATGAGATTTTTATAAATTCGTTTTGACAAAAATTCAAATTCTCTGATTTCAATATACATGCAGAATACGTCTAAACAATATGATGAGATAACGGCTAAATGCCGTTCTCTTTTTATAAATAAAATGAGTGACTACGGCAGTGCCTGGAGAATTTTAAGACTCCCTTCATTGACCGATCAGATATTTATCAAGGCACAAAGAATCAGGCAACTTCAGGAAAATACAACACGTAAAGTGGATGAAGATGAAATTCCTGAGTTTGTAGGAATCATCAACTATTCTATCATGGCCCTTATTCAGTTGGAACTTGGTGTTGTTGAACAGCCTGATCTAAATGTTGATGTGGCTGTCAAGTTATATGATAAGCATATTGAGGAAACAAAAGCCTTGATGGAAAATAAAAATCACGATTATGGGGAAGCTTGGCGTGATATGAGAGTGAATTCCTTAACTGATCTGATTCTTCAAAAATTATTAAGAGTTAAGCAGATCGAAGATAATCAGGGGAAAACGCTTGTATCTGAGGGGATCGATGCCAATTATCAGGATATGATCAACTATGCTATTTTTGCCTTGATATTAATGAATGAATAAAACCATGATTTCATGAGTATTGTAACCCATATTGCCCGTTTTCTAGTTGCTATAACTTTTATATTTTCGGGATTTGTAAAATTGGTGGACCCTTTAGGATCGGCCTATAAATTTGAGGAATATTTTGGCGCAGATGTGTTGAACCTGGAGTTTTTAAGCCCATTCGCTTTACAGTTTTCTATCATACTCATTCTTGCTGAAATCATGCTGGGGGTAATGCTCTTAGTGGGCTTTAAGCGTAAAACTACTGTTTGGAGTTTGTTTTTGATAAGCTTATTATTTCTTTTTTTAACTTGGTATTCAGCGTATTATGATAAGGTTACTGATTGTGGTTGCTTTGGAGATGCCATAACGTTAACACCTTGGGAGACGTTTTATAAAAATGTTATACTCATAGTTATGGTGTTCTATTTGGTAATAAGAGTCTATGATATTCAACCCATTGCAACTGAAACATTCGCTAAAACAGTAAGTGTGATTTCATTTATTGCATTTGTTGGAATTGCATTTTATGTGCTTCGTTATTTGCCTATCATTGATTTTAGGCCATATGCCATTGGTAAGAATATTCAGGAAGGTATGCTTATTCCCGAAGATGCTGAAAAATCGGTTTATGAAGATACCTGGATTTATAAAGTGGATGGTGAAGATAAAGTCTTTACAACTGAAGATAAGCCTTGGAATATAGAAGGAGCAACTTTTGTGGATCGCAAAACAAGAACCCTAAAAGAAGGTTATACGCCTCCAATACATGACTTTACAATGGAAAATGGAGGAGAGGATTTCACCGAACTACTGATGGAAAAGGAAAAACTCATGCTCGTCGTAGCGTATAATCTAACACTAACAAGTTCTAATGGCATGCACAAAATCAAGGACCTTTCTGAACGTGCCATGGAAATGGGATATACGGTTTATTGTTTCTCTGCCTCAACACAGGAAGATTATGAAAAGATTAAAAAGGAGTATGAGTTGGATTTCGAGCTGTTATTTTGCGATGAGACAACCTTAAAAACTATCGTCAGATCTAATCCGGGCATTGTAACTCTTAAAAAGGGGACAATCACTGGTAAATGGAGCTGGAGGCAGGCTGGAAGCGTAATTTTAGAATGATGTAAAATGAAACAGGTATTACTGGTATTTCTTGGAGGTGGATTGGGCAGTGTTGCAAGATATTGGCTCAGTCTAAAACTGAACAATTTTGAAAATGCCATACCTTTTGGAACCTTATTGGCCAACGTATTAGGAAGTCTTCTCATAGGAATGATACTTGGTTATTCAGAGAGAATAGGAATGTTGAATCAAAACCATTCCTTGTTGCTTGCCACTGGGTTTTGTGGTGGATTTACCACATTTTCAACCTTTGCCTATGAAAACCACCTGTTCATAAAGGGGAATGATTATTTTACCATGATTCCCTATCTTGCCGGAACCTTTATATTTGGAATTGCGGCTGTCTTTTTGGGAATTTATCTGGTAAAGTTATTTTAATGGATCAATGCTTAAAAGACTTAACCCCTGCCTTGATTTCTGTATCTAAATAATTTGCTTTTGGAGGAACCGGACATGAAAATTTACTGTTGTACGCACAGTAGGGGTTATACGACTGGTTAAAATCTAAGATGATATTTTCACCCTCGGGAATTTCAAGATCTATATATCTTCCGCCCCCATAACTACTCTCCCCATTGGTTAGGTCAGTAAAAGGTAAAAACAAATAATCTTCATAATCAGGCGTTAACATCAATTTTTCATTTTGATATATTTCCAAGGTATAGTTTTTTTCATTTAATTGAAAACTTGCCGTGGCGTACAATTTATATACCGGTAATCTATCTGTGGTAGTTTTCATCTGAAAGGATTTGCTGTCTTTGTGAAAAGTTAATTTGGCTGTAACCATTAAATTACTGTCAATAGGGAAGAACTCAAGCGATTCAAAAACTGCCAGATCTTCATCGGTCAATGGAGATTCCTCCTTACTGGCAAATTCGCTATTCAATTTTTTCTGAAATTTCTTTGCTTCTTTGATATTCTTGGATTCCTGGGCATGAAGAACCGAAACGAATAAAAGTGACATAAGTAAAAAGTGTATTTTCATGAGGTAGCTTTTAACCAAATATACTTATAAATATTCGGAAGATATTGAGTTTCTATGGACCAATAAATTTATTTGATACAAATTTAATTTCACGATTTTGATAAAACTTATATTTGTCCCATGTTAAAACGGATCATCAAACCCTACCAGGGATTATCCAGAGAAGTCTGGTTGATGGCACTTACCATGCTCATCAATAGAACAGGTGCCATGGTGGTACCATTTCTATCCTTGTACCTCACAAACTTTCTTGAATTCTCACTTGAGCAGGTAGGATGGATAATGTCTTGTTACGGTTTCGGATCTCTAGCGGGGGTTTTTATTGGTGGAAAATTGGCTGACAGAATAGGGTATTATAAAGTGATGTATTTGAGTTTACTGGGTACGGGATTGGTTTTTTTTGCCATTCAGTATATTACTGGTTTTTACATGTTATGCCTCGGAATATTTTCTCTGACTATTTTTGCAGATACATTTAGACCCGCAGTTTGGGTGGCCCTTGATGATTACAGTGAAGATGATAACAGAACCCGCTCAGTAACCCTGATCAGATTGGCGATCAACCTTGGATTTTCCATGGGCCCTGCTCTGGGTGGATTACTGATCACTTATGTAAGTTACCGAAGCCTCTTTTGGGTTGACGGTTTAACTTGTTTGATTGCAGGATTGATCATCATCAGATATTTGAGTCAGAAAAGCCAGGTGAAGAAGCCGAATAAGCACATGGAGCTTCCAAAATTATCGCCCTATAAAGATGGTCGTTATCTAGTATTCTGGTTTGCTATGTTTTTGATCGGTTTTACCTTTATGCAGTATTTTTCTACGATACCCTTGTATTATAGTCAGAGACTTGGAATGAATGAAGATAAAATAGGGCTGATACTGGCCTTGAACGGATTGTTGATTTTTCTATTGGAGATGCCCATCGTTCATTCTCTGGAGAAGGGAAAACTGGAAAGTATAAAAATCGTCATTGGCGGATCGTTTTTACTCTTGTTAAGCTTTCTTGCGCTAAACATAGGGCCCTGGATCGGGATGGCCATTATAGGCATTATTTTTATGACCTTTGGGGAAATGTTGGGCTTTCCTTTTTCTAATTCGTACGCTCTAAACAGGTCAAAACTGGGTAATCAGGGAGCCTATATGGCTATGTACAGTATGTCATTTTCAGTGGCTCATATTTTGGGTCCCAATATAGGTATGCAATTTTCTGCCCGATTTGGATTTGAGGCAACCTGGTTTCTTATGGCCGGTATTTGTTTAATCGCCTGTTTAATTTTACTGGCCTTGCAAAGAAAGGAATCCGCCTGAACTATTTTGAATTGCTTATCCTTGCCAGATAGTCGTAATGAGATCCTTTTTTAACCAGTTCACATTTCATATTGAGATTGAAGGCCTGTTGTTGCAAATTGTAAAAATCGATATACAGCCAAGGATACAAACCGCTGTTTTCCCCGAGATATTTTGATTGGAATTCAACCTCTCCATAGTAGTGATCAATTTCCGAAAGATCTGCCTCCCCATTTTCATCTTCAAACATGTAAATGACATCAGAAGAATCGATTAAAATTTGACCTTCTGGGAGAAGCAGGGATTTTAAATGATTTAAAAATTCTGGTACTCGATTCATGGAGCCACAAATACCCGCACCATTCATTAACGATAAAATACTATCGAATTTAAGATCCTTTAGGTCCCAAAGGTTGGTCAATTCTGCATTTTTCAATCCTCTTAATTTGCACACCTCTATGGCACCTTCTGATATGTCTATAGCTTTGACCTCTACACCTTTTTTTTCCAGATAAAGAGAATGGCTTCCTGCCCCGCAGCCAAGATCCAAAACACTTCCTGATACCATATTAAGGGCAGTTTGTTCGATAACGGGCATGTTGTCAAAAGATCGAAATAAATATTTTACTGGTAACTTATCCCAGCCTCCAATGGACGAATAGGTTTCAATTATAGCCTCCTCTCCGGCGTAATAATCCTTGATGGCGCTTCCAAATACGTCAGTTAAATTGTTTCGTTCCATGATCATTTAGTTTTGTTCCATCAGTTTTTTAAATCGATTGTTATTTTGGAGTGCATGAACAGGCAAATTATTAAGAAGAAACTCCATATTGCTGTATCCTGAATTCAGTAATGTTTCCAAATAATCAAGTGCTAAATCAGGCTTATCCAAAGCCACTGCAATTCCAATTTGCCTTAGGTAAGGGGTATGATAGCCCGGATAAATTAAAATGCACAGATCATAGCAAAACATCCTTTGCTCCAAGGTTTTGATCTGGTCGGTATAATTAACAGTTTCAATAGCATAGGCATATAAGCGATATAAGAGACGCGTATACATCTTTTGCTCCATAATTGATGTAGTAGATTCTTGTTTCTTTTTGAGTTTTTCAATCCGATTTTTCCACCACCCTAAACCATATGATTTTTTTTCTATGTCTGATCCAAATCGATTTAGAAAGTCATAAGTAAGACTTTTCTCAGTTTCCAAAAGCGATTCATTCTTTTTTTTCTGTGATTTATAGGGCTGACTTTGAGTTAAAAGATCCATTTTTCTCCTGATAGAATCCAATTGATAGTAACGGTTAAAACTATTTAGGATGCGGCGGTATTCATTTGCTGAGGCAAGGAGCTGCTTATCGTTTTCTTTTAATTGTGCCTGATGATAGTACTTTTTATAGATGCTTTGAACAATGAGTTCATCCAAGGGCATTAAGAGGTTCTTATAAGCTTCTATTTGCATCCAGTCAAAAGCCATAAGTATTTGATCTTGGTCTGGCCAGCGATGATTGATGTCAAAGGTGAAAAACTCATGTGAGAGATTTATTTTATCCAAATATTTATCAGTAAAGGTCAATTCAGAATAGTTCATATCCTCCTCTCCCATAATGGCGGCAAAGGAAAACCTTTGTATACTCGGCAAATTTCCGGAGTTCAGGTTATAAGCGGCACCACAGGAAACAACGCCTTGAATTTGATCGCTTTTTACAGCAATCATCGAAGCGAGTCGGCCACCTCCAGAAAAACCTGCGGTATAGATCCGTTTGGAATCGATATTTAGTTCGGAAGTGATTTTATTAAACAATCTATCCGCAATTTCATAATTGTCGTCATATGGACCATTCTTAGTGTTATTTGAACAGACAAGAAGATAGCCGTAAGTCTCAGCGGTCAAAATAAATGGTTCAATGCCAGTTTTTCCTCTGGCCATTGGCTCGAAAATAAAAATTACAGGACTGGATCTTGAGGCATTATATGATTCTGGAGCATAAAACGTCAAGCTTTCATTTAATTTTTTATCTACCCAAATGCTATCTAGAACGCTGCCTTTACTATAAATATCTGCTTGAGAAAAGAGGTTGATACAAACAAAAAATACCGGTATGATACGAATGATTTTCAAAAGAGATTCAATTGATACGTCAAGATATTAAAAGTCTTTAATAAAGCTTGTTAAATAGCTCTTAATTATTTTGCTGCCCATGAAGGAAAATCTGTAAGTGAAATATTAAAAATAAAGATCGCCAGGTAATAAGTGACGAAGGAAACTATTATAATACCTATAAAATTAAGGCCAAGACCCGTTCTTGACATATCCAGAACTTTTAATCTTTTGGTGCCAAAAATGATAGCGTTTGGGGCAGTTGCAGAAGGTAACATAAATGCCAGTGAAGCCGAGATGGTTGCTGGCAACATAAACAGTAGCGGATTGATTTCAATACTCATAGCTAAACCCGCTAAGACCGGTAGAAAGGTTTCTACTGTGGCAACATTGGAGGTTAGTTCGGTAAGAAAAGTAATCAAAAGAGATACTGACAAGATGATAAGAAAAGGGTGCACATCTTTTAGCCAGATCAATTGATCACCGAACCATTGGGATAGTCCTGACTCTTTGAATCCACTGGCTAGGGCAAAACCTCCTCCAAACAATAAAATGATTTCCCACGGGATTTTTTCTGCGGTTTTCCAGTCCATTATAAATTTACTTTTCGAGTTTTTGGAAGGGATGAGAAATAGTATTATTGAGATCGTTATCGCAACTGTTCCATCATTCAAAAACTTAGGGTTTTCAAAAATATTCGACCAGCCTTTCACTACAAAAAAACCGACGTCTATATTCGCTCTTGTAAACCAAAGTGCTGCCAGTAAAACAAAAAGTACGGCAACAATTCTTTGTTCTTGCACCCAAGGTCCAAGAGATTTGTATTCCAATTCGATATCCTGTGTATCAATATGTGTCCATTTTCCAGATTGGTTTTTTATAAAAACCAGGTACAAATATCCAAATGTTATCGTCAGTAATACAATGACAATTGGAAAGGCATAAAAGAACCAGGAAGCAAATGAAATCTCAGGTCCATCTGGAAAATAAATAACGAAAATTCTTGCAAATGAAAGGTTTGGTGGTGTACCTACTAAAGTTGAGATACCACCAATGGATGCACTATAAGCAACAGCCAGAAGGAGACCAGTTGAAAATGAACTAATATTACTACTTTTGTTAAGCTCTTCAAATTTCAAGATGATCGACATAAGAATTGGAACCATAAGCATGGTAGTTGCTGTATTTGATATCCACATAGATAAAAAAGATGTGGCAAGCATAAAACCCAGCATAATCCTTGCCGGACTGCTTCCAACCAATAATAGGAGTTTTAAGGCTATTCTTCGATGAAGATTCCATTTCTGCATGGCAAGGGCGAACAAAAAGCCACCAAGAAATAAGAAAATAACATCATTAAAATAATTGGATGCTACAACCTTCCCATTCATGACGCCAAGTATTGGAAAAAGAACAAAGGGAAGCAATGAGGTCACAGCAAGAGGAACGACCTCGGTGATCCACCACAAAGCCATTAATAAGGCCACCGCCAATGTATACGTAATAGCAGGGTTGTTTTTGTCAAGATCCACAAAGAATACAAGATATAAAAACAGTATCGGTGCTGCTAAAAACACCATTGTTTTTATACGTTGACCTAATGTTCTATGGTCATGGTTAGACATGGATCAATTCAAAACGGTTAATTCAATAGAAGATGAAGAGTATACTGTATGTGTCTGGGTTTGAAAATCACCTTCTTTTGCCTTGAAAATATTTGGAACATAGGTTTGAGGATTCAGATCTATCAGCGGAAACCAAGTGCTTTGGACCTGAATCTGAAGCTTATGCCCTTTTTTGAACGTATGGAAAACATCTTGTAATTTAATAGTAACAGGTGTTTTTTGATTAGCTAAAAAAGGTTCGGGTTCAGAAAAACTGTTTCTGAACTTTCCTCGCATAACTTCGCTTCTCACCATTAAATGATAGTTGCTCATTTTCAGGTGATTCTGAAGGTCTTCGTTATTATTTTTAGTATCTACCGGATGAACATCGATCACTTTAACGATCCAGTCAGAATCTGTTCCTGTGGTCGCCACTTGAAGTTCAGCCAGTATGCCTCCAGCAAGGGTCATATCCTCTTCAAGAACTTCAGTTTCAAAGACTAATACATCGGGCCTTCTTGCTGCAAATCTTTGATCATCAGTCATGTATTTCCTTGGTATAAATACTGTTTTAATGTCTTCAGAGTAGGGAACAGGTTTTTTGAGGTCACTGACAAATGAAACCTTTGTTTCTTTCTCATTACTCCTTGAAAGCTTTTGATTTTCAGTTAAATAATATTTTTGCTTTGAAACATTTTCTGGAGGCCAACTCTCAAAAGTGCTCCAGCTTTTTTTACCTGAGTCAAATACATAGGCCTCTGGAAGTCCTGAATTGTGATCGCCATTATTCTTTAAAAAATGTTCAAAAAAGCGCGATTCTATTTCTTGCTGAAAGAAATCCGAAATAGAATCACCAAAATAATAGTTACCCACAACATTTCTAGTTTTGGATCTGGACCAACCCCCATGGTCCCAGGGGCCGAAAACAATGGTGTTATAATTATCTGGGTTATTGGCTTCAATCGTTTTATATGTTTCGAGAGGTCCGTATAAGTCTTCTGCATCAAACCAGCCACCAACGATCATTGTAGCCACTGAAGGCTTGATATTTTTCAGGTGTTGGATGATTCCTTTTTTTTGCCAAACACTGTCATAATTTGGGTGGTCTATCAGTTCCTGCCAAAAAAAGTCATCAACTATATCTTCTTTTCTCAAACTAGGATTGTCTATGCTCTCATATTGAAAATATTTATTGAGATTACTCAATGGCCCTGCGTCAAGAAAGAATTGATATTGATCTTCAGTTTTTAGATCAGGGGTTTTATACCATGCAGTGTCAACTGGTTTGTCTTTTGGCGTGCCGAACAAAGTCGTTGCCCTGAAGTAACTCAATAAATAGGCACCATTGTGGTGAAAGTCATCAAAAAAGAAATCACCAATACAGGCCTGTGGCGAAGCGGCCTTTAAGGCCGGGTGGGCGTCGATGGCAGAATAAGTGGAATAAAAGCCCGGATAAGAAATGCCCCAGGTACCAACATTGCCATTATTTTTTTTCACATTTTTCACCAGCCAGTCAATTGTATCATAGGTATCGGAACTTTCATCAATGTCAAGATCTGATTCCTTATTCGGAATATAAGCCCTCATATTGTCATAGGTTCCTTCGCTCATCCATCTTCCTCTTACATCTTGAACAACAACTATATACCCTTGTTTCATCATGTATTTATTCGGGCTTAGACTAGAGGGGTACTCACTTTCCCCATAGGGTTTGCAGCTATAAGGAGTTCTTTTTAATAAGATCGGATATGTTTTGGATGTGTCTTTAGGACTGTAAATACTTGTATGAAGCTTGATTCCATCCCTCATTTCTATAGTCACTTCTTGTTTAGCAAAATGATCTCTTACATAACTGTTTTCTGCATTTGGACCCTGAATATCTTTTTCAGATAGTTTGAGGCATGATGTCATTAAAAAACTTGAAAGAATGACCAGTGCTAAAGAAAGTAAAATTCTTTTCATTGATTTTTTAATTAGTTATCGTAAATCTACAAAAGTTATCCTAATTCCTTTTTTTGTCAACTTTTTGTTTTTCAAAAAAAGTGTCACGTATTTTGTATGAAGTATATTTTTACATATTGCGACGGTATTGTCCTCCGACTTCGAACAAAGCCGAAGTGATTTGTCCCAAACTGCAAACCTTTGTGACTTCCATGAGCTGTTCGAAAATGTTTCCATTTTTGACCGCAATCTCTTTAAGTTTTTTAATTTCCTTTTCACTTAATTTCTTGTTGGCCCGTTGAAGCTTCTCAATGACTTCGATTTGATGTTGCTTCTCAGTTTCCGTAGCGCGAATAACTTCTTGTGGAAGTACCGTAGGAGAACCCTTACTGTTCAAAAAAGTATTAACACCTATAATTTCAATTTCCCCATTGTGTTTCATGGTTTCATAATAAAGGCTTTCTTCCTGAATTTTTGATCTTTGATACATGGTTTCCATAGCACCCAATACACCTCCTCGCTCGGTGATTTTGTCGAATTCCAAATAAACAGCTTCTTCAACAAGATCAGTTAATTCTTCAATGATAAAGGAACCTTGTAGAGGATTTTCATTATTAGCGAGTCCTAGTTCTTTGTTGATGATCAATTGAATCGCCATGGCCCTTCTCACTGATTCCTCGGTAGGAGTTGTGATGGCTTCGTCATAGGCATTGGTGTGAAGGGAATTACAATTGTCGTAAATCGCATAAAGGGCTTGCAAGGTCGTCCGGATGTCGTTGAAATCAATTTCCTGAGCATGTAACGATCTTCCGGAAGTCTGAATATGATATTTGAGCATTTGAGCCCGTTCATTTGCTCCATACTTAAGTTTCATGGCCTTCGCCCAAATTCTTCTTGCCACCCTTCCTATGACCGCGTATTCGGGATCTGTCCCATTTGAAAAGAAGAAAGATAAATTGGGTCCAAATTTATCAATATCCATCCCTCTGCTGAGATAGTATTCTACATAAGTAAACCCGTTGGAAAGAGTAAAAGCCAATTGTGAGATAGGATTTGCTCCTGCTTCTGCAATATGATATCCCGAAATCGAAACCGAATAAAAGTTTCTAATAGCATTTTCAGTAAAGTATTCCTGCACATCACCCATCATTTTTAAGGCAAACTCTGTAGAAAAGATACAGGTATTCTGTGCCTGATCTTCTTTAAGGATGTCAGCCTGAACAGTACCTCTAACCTTTGATAAGGTATCTCTTTTGATATTATTGTAAATAGTATCAGGTAATACCTCGTTTCCTGTTACGCCCAAAAGCATAAGTCCTAGACCGTTATTGCCTTCAGGTAAGTCGCCTTGATATTGAGGTTTGTCAAACCCCTTTTCTTTAAATATATGGTCAATTTTTTGTTCTACTTCCTTGTTTAGTTTATTATCGATAATGTATTTTTCGCATTCCTGATCGATGGCGGCATTCATGAAAAACCCCAAAAGCATTGGAGCCGGACCGTTTATTGTCATGGAAACCGATGTCATCGGATTTGTCAGTTCAAATCCTGAGTACAATTTTTTTGCATCATCGAGGCAACATACAGACACGCCGGCATTGCCAATTTTACCGTAAATGTCTGGGCGATGATCTGGATCGTTCCCATAAAGTGTCACTGAGTCAAATGCAGTTGAAAGTCTTTTGGCAGGTGCGTTTAGACTCACATAATGAAATCTTCTGTTTGTTCTTTCAGGTCCTCCTTCTCCGGCAAACATTCTGGTCGGATCTTCCCCTGTTCTCTTGAAAGGGTAGATTCCTGACGTAAATGGGAATTCACCTGGTACATTCTCCTGAAGAATCCATAGCAACAGATCACCCCAAGCCTTGTATTTAGGCAATGAAATTTTTGGAATCTTCAATTGAGATAAGGAAGTGGCATGCGTTTCTATTTCAATGACCTTGTCTCTTACTTTGAACTTGAAGACCTCATTTTGATATTCCTTTTTTTTGGCTGCGAAACCTGTAATATAATCCCAGTTATGCGCCGTCAAATTCATCTTAACTTCATTAAATTCATGCATCAATCTTTCAATGACTGGCTTTGTATTCTCATCTAACTTGTCGCCAGTTTCAGTTATACTTAAACCATTTGCATTCAGGCTAATGATTTCACCTCTTAAACTTTGCAAAGTAAGATAGATTCCATAAAGGCTTTGAGCGATGGCACTTTGATCTTTGCACCATTGATCATATTGAGAATTTGTATCAGATATTTCTGATAAATACCTAACTCTTTTCGGCGGGATGATAAACTGTTTTTCACTTTGTTCACCAGTTACTTCCAAAGACGAATTAAACGCGCTTTCTGAAATTTTGTTGAGCTGATCTATGATGTGTTTGTAAAGATTGTTCGTACCAGGATCGTTAAACTGAGACGCAATTGTTCCATAAACAGGCATGCTGTCAATTGATTTGTCCCAAAGTTGTTGGTTTCGTTGATATTGCCTTTTTACGTCTCTCAGGGCATCGAGTCCACCTTTTTTATCAAATTTATTCAAGGCAATTACATTGGCAAAATCAAGCATATCGATCTTTTCAAGCTGTGTTGCCGCACCGTATTCTGGAGTCATCACGTAAAGTGAAAGATCAGAATGATCAAGTATCTCGGTATCAGACTGACCGATACCAGAAGTTTCCAGAACGATGAGGTCAAAAGAAGAAGCTTTTAAAATATTAACCGCTTCATTGACATGCTTTGAAAGGGCAAGATTTGATTGCCGCGTAGCCAGTGAGCGCATATACACCCGCTCATTATTGACAGAATTCATCCTTATCCTGTCGCCCAGTAAGGCTCCTCCAGTTTTTCTTTTAGAGGGATCAACCGAAATAATTCCAATATTTTTATCAGGAAAATCTACCAGGAACCTTCTCACGAGTTCGTCTACCAAAGAAGATTTTCCGGCACCTCCAGTACCGGTGATCCCCAAAACAGGTGTATTGTTTATTTTTTTACCGAGATTCCCGAAGGTACTCTCAAAGATCTTTGGGTGGTTTTCGGCAAGAGAAATAAGTCTGGCAATGGTGTTTTTATTGTTCTTTTCCAATTGCTCCGCAATGGTCCCATTATTTTCATTCAGGAGCGATGGGTCAAAATCACATTGCTCGATCATATCATTAATCATTCCCTGCAGGCCCATATGCCTTCCATCATCAGGCGAGTAGATGCGCGTGATACCATAGCTCATAAGATCGTCTATTTCCTTGGGAAGAATTACACCCCCGCCCCCGCCGAAGATCTTTATATGCGAACCACCTTTTTCCTGAAGCAGGTCATACATGTATTTGAAATACTCATTATGTCCTCCTTGATACGATGTCAAGGCAATTGCATTTGCATCTTCCTGAATAGCCGTATTTACAACCTCATCAACACTTCTGTCGTGACCAAGATGAATCACTTCCACGCCAGTTGATTGAATGATTCTTCTCATAATATTGATCGCTGCATCGTGCCCGTCAAATAACGAGGCCGCGGTAACAATTCGAATTTTGTTTTTAGGAATGTAAGGCGTAACGATCTTCATAAATAGGTTCAATTAGTAAAGTGCAAGTTACTGAATTTACAAAATAAATCTTCCGAGAAATGCCGATCAAATTAATGAATTTGAAATAATAGATTACTTTTTAGATTAACCTTAGTTATTTTTCCAAAAATAGGGTGTAAAAATTATCAAAACTGTAAATAATTCTAACCTGCCACAAAGCATAAGCATCGATGACCACCATTTGCCCAAAGCAGGTAAACTCGAATAATTGTTCACAGGGCTCAATTCACCAAAAGCAGGTCCTACGTTACCAAGAGATGAGGCGGCCGCTCCTATAGAGGTCATAAGATCGATACCCATAAAACTAAATACCAACGAACCGACGACAAATACGATGAGGTAAAGAATAAAAAAGGCCATGATGTTAAAAACGATGCCAGGGGTAACTGTTTTGGTGTTATAACGCACAGGTACTATGGCATTCGGGTGCAGACTTCTTTTGAATTCAAGAAAGCCATTTTTGATCATAATAATATGTCTAACAATCTTGACGCCACCTGCTGTAGATCCTGCTGAAGCACCCAGGAACATCATGATCAGGAACATTACAGTAAGAAAAGGGGTCCAAACGGTATAATCAGCAGATACAAAGCCTGTGGTCGTGATGATTGCAATTACTTGAAACATAGCGTGCCTGAAGGAACTCTCTAATTCTCCATATACCATAGGGTGAGCTATGAGTTGGATATCTGTCGGATTTATCGATACTTCCGCATAAAAATAAATGACAAGGGTCGCAATCAGTGTGATTGTAACGATGCTGATGAAATAATATTTAAACTCCTCATCCTCAGTGTATTTTTTAAAGTTACCCTTAAAAGCAAAATAACTCAGTACGAAGTTGGTACCCGCTACGAACATGAAAAAAATGATAATATACTGAATCAAAGGTTGGTCGTTCCAAAAAGCAATACTCGAATTTTTGGTTGAAAACCCACCGGTTGATAAGGTGCTCATCGCATGATTAATAGCATCGAAATAACCCATTCCGGCAAGTTTTAGAAATATAGCTTCAGCAAGGGTAAGGCCGAAATAAAGAAACCACAATCGTTTCGCAGTATCGGTTATTCTTGGATGTAATTTATCACCCGAAGGGCCAGGTGCTTCAGCGGCAAACATTTGCATACCCCCAATTCCTAATAAAGGGAGTATAGCGATAGCCAGAACAATGATTCCCATACCTCCGATCCAATGTGTTGTACTTCTCCAGAACAATATACTTTGAGGCATAATCTCAATATCATTCATAATGGATGCACCTGTTGTGGTATATCCCGACATTGTTTCAAAAAAGGCATCTGTAAAAGAAGGGATCGCACCCGTAAATATATAGGGTAGGGTCCCTGATAATGACATTGTGATCCAGCCAAGTGTGACCACCAGATAGCCTTCACGCTTTTTGATTTTTTTTTCAAAACCTTTGGTTGCAAATCTCAAAAGAAGACCAATAAAAAGGGTTAAGCCACCTGCAAGAAGAATACCGTTCAAGGCACCATCATTAAAGTACCAGCTAACCAGACCCGAAACAAGCATAAAACCTCCATTGAACAAAAGCAGAATGCCCATGAGTTGAAGTATGATCTTAAAATTGAATTTTCTCATTTAGTGATCAGTTAAAGAATCGCTCAACCTTGGAAATGGTCTTTGGAAAACAGCAAACTACTACTTTATCATCTTCCTTTATTTTAAAATCTCCCAGGGCAATAAGACCAGTGTTATCCCTTATAACTCCTCCAATAATAGCATTTCTGGGGAATTTTAAATCTTTAATGGATTTTTTTGTGATTTTAGAATTCTTGTGCGCTTTGAATTCAAGTATTTCGGCATTAACGTCATTCAAAATTGTCATTTCCAATACTTCACCCTTTCTGATGTATCTGAAAATAGTGTTGGCGGCAAGGAGTTTTTTATTGATCAACGTATCAATTCCAATGTTCTTGCTGAGGCTAAAATAGTCGACATTCTGTACAAGTGCAATGGTTCGTTCAACACCTTTCGACTGGGCAACTAAACAAGACATAATATTGGTTTCTGATCTTCCGGTAACCGCAACTACAGCGTCCATTTCTGACACATTTTCCTCCTCGAGCAAATCTACATCCCTACCGTCACCGTATATGACCAAGGCATTGGGAAGCTCTTCGGCCAATTCAATGGCTCTTTTTTTATTATATTCTATCAAAGTGATATTTAGGTTCTTATCACAAAGATCTCTTGCGGTTTTCTCACCGATCTTACTGCCGCCAAGAATTAAGACATTTTTAATATATTTGTTTTTTACGTCCGACAAACGATTCAATTCTTCTACTCCTTTTTCCAGTGTAATAAAATATACTTGATCTCCTACTTTGAAAATAGTATCCCCACGAGGAATTATGGTTTCCCCTGTATTTTTTCTTTTAATGACAATGGGCATAAAATTAATGCCTGCATAAATCCCAGCGGTTTCAGCGACCGATTTTCCAACAAAGGGAGCCGATCTCGAAAGGATCATTGCCACCATGGTCAGTTTACCCCCTTCAAATTCGTGTGTTTCGTTAAAAGTAACTTTTTCGAGTAGCAATTTTATCTCATGAGTGGCCAGTTCTTCTGTAGATATCAATTCATCGATACCTAATTCCGAAAAATTAATTTCATCTTTATTCTCTGTAAATTCAGAGTTGCTGATTCTGGCAATGGTTTTTTTTGCTCCAAGTTTTTTTGAGATCATACATGCAGTGATATTCGTTGTTTCGGAAGATGTTACCGCAATAAAAAGATCAGAATTTTGAATATTGGCTTGTTTCAGCGCGCTAATTGATGTGGCGTCGAATTGCAGTGTTTTGATGTCCAATTTTGAATCTGCGTAAAGTAACCTATCCTTGTCTTTGTCTATAAGAATGATTTCATGCGACTCATAAGAAAGCAGTTTCGATAAATGAAATCCCACTTCTCCGGCCCCTGCAATAATTATTTTCATGTTTTTTTTATTGATTGAACATTTCAATAAACAGAATGGTCAGTTTGGAATTCATACTATTGAAAGTACAAATGTATTATTTTTCTTTATACCCATAGGTTGATCTCTAGACAATAATGACAATAAAATAGAAAAGTCATGATCATAAAAGATTGGAATGAAGATGACCAACCCAGAGAGAAATTATTTTTAAAAGGATGTTTGGCTTTGTCGGATGCCGAGCTTCTTGCGATTTTAATTGGATCTGGTAACAGAAAGGATACTGCTTTGGCTATATCCAGAAGGATACTGTCTGAAACAGGTCATGACTTAGCTGCGCTGTCAAAGTTAAGCGTTCAAAATCTTGTTAAATTCAGAGGAATTGGAAAGGCCAAGGCCATAGTGATTATTGCTGCCATGGAATTGGGAAGAAGAGGAAGGGTCGTAAAGAGTCGGGAAAAATCAAAACTCAACAGTTCCAGATCGGTCTTCGAATTGATGCAACCACTCATAGGTGAGCTGGATCATGAAGAATTCTGGATATTGCTCCTCAATAATGCCAATAAAATTGAATTCAAATGGCAGTTAAGCGTTGGAGGTATCACCGCCACTCTTGTAGATGTGAGACTTATTTATAAGAAAGCAATTGAACATGGGGCTACGAGTATCATACTTTGTCATAACCATCCATCAGGAAATAGACAGCCCAGTCAATCGGATATAATCCTAACCAAAAAAGTGATCAAAGGAGGGAGTATTCTGGATATCAAGATTCTTGATCATATCATTGTATCCGGTCAGACCTATTACAGTTTTGCAGACGAAGGAAGTCTTTGAATTTAGCTGCCATGTAACGAATTTTAAACCTATGGTTCTTTTGAAAAAGAGATTTTCTAATACGCATTATAAAGTTTACATTTGAGTTGTTAAACAAACCAAATATGCTGTTAGTATATACCCATAAGATTACACCAAGATTAACCTATACCTTCAGACATTTGTTTGTTAGAGTTCTAAATGTTGAGGTGATTTTTACCACAAAGGTAGAAGAGTTTATCGCACATGATGGGCCGAAGTTTTCGTATACCAAGCAACCTTTAGGAAGTGAATTATTTGTAAAGTGTAACGATCTGTTATTTAATCAGGGGATAGATTATTTAGATGTGAATATGGTGTCCTGGGACGGTGTTCCTTGTTTTTTTCAAGCAAACTTCTCAGCGGAAGTACCCTGTGATCTTTTCGCAGCCAGTTTCTATTTAATCAGCCGTTATGAAGAATACCTTCCCCATGTTAAAGATCAATTTGAACGCTTTCCCGCATCAGAAAGTTTAGCCTACCAGCATAAATTTCTTGATCGGCCAATGATAGACATATGGGCCTATAAGTTTAGAGAGATTCTCATACTGCATTTTCAGAGCTTTGAGGGTGACTTAAAAAGCAAAAAAAGAAAATTCAACTATATTTCCACTATCGATATTGATAATGCCTACCAGTTCAAGCACAAGGGTTTTACCCGAAGTATAGGGGGCATCTTAAAAGATATCACCCAATTCGATATAAGTAGCATCTGGATACGTTTTTTAGTGATTTTTGGTATACGCCGAGACCCGTTTGACATGTATAAAAAGTTGTTATACATGAAGAAAAAATACGATGTTAAAACTATATTTTTCTTTCTTTTAGGTGAATACAGTACTTTTGATAAGAATATTTCGCCCGGGAATACAAATTATAAATTACTTATTAAAGACATTGCTGATTATGCTGAAGTTGGAATTCATCCCTCGTATTTCAGTATGAAGAATGATTTAAAGATCAAAAAGGAAAAGGAAATTCTTGAAGGCATTGTCAATTTTCCAATAACGCGTTCAAGACAACATTATCTTAGGATTGAATTGCCGGAGACCTATCAGAATTTGGTAGATCTTGAAATCGCAGAAGAATATTCAATGGGCTATGCTTCACATTTTGGATTTAGAGCCAGTACTTGTACACCTTTCTATTTTTACGATCTTGATTTTGAAATTCAAACCCCTTTGAAGGTTTTTCCTTTTGCTGCTATGGATGCTACCTTAAACGACTATTTGAATTTCACCCCCAAAAGAGCTTTCAATACGATTATTAAGCTGGCTAAAGAGGTGAAAAAAGTTGACGGAACCCTTATTACGATTTTTCATAATGAATCACTGGGTGGATCGGGCAGATGGAGAGGTTGGGGAAAGCTATATGAAAGCCTTCTGATTGAATTAAACAAGGTATTATGATCTTCAATTATTTTACCTCTACTGGCAATACCTTTAAATGCTGAGATAAGATTTTCATTTCATGATCAAGTATATTCCATATCAGCAAATTGACAAAAACAGATATGATATTTGCATACAGCAATCAGCGAATAGCAGGGTATATGCCTTGAGCTGGTATCTTGATTGTGTGACGGTAGGATGGGATCTGTTGGTTGAAGGAGATTATGAATCAGTAATGCCCCTACCAAGAAAAGTTAAATATGGCATTCCATATATTTTTACACCTTCATGGGTGCAGCAATTGGGGGTGTTTTCAAAACGGGATCTTTCCGAAAAGAAGGTTTATGAATTCTTAAAAGGGATTCCTAAAAAGTTTCGTTGGATTGATTACCAACTCAACTCTACTAATAAAATCAGTTCGAAATTTATTAGCTCAAGGAAGAATTATTTACTCTCGCTGCAAGATGATTTTAATGAAATACACAAGGGTTACAACAAAAACAGGAAGAGAATTACCAGCAAAGTATTTAGCAATCTTCATCTCGATAAAAATGGGGATGTGGATGTTTTTATTGAAAACTACAAAAATCAAAACAAGCCTTATTCAATCAGTGAACTTGCTATAAGCCAACTGACATGTTTGTGTAAAACAAACAGGAATCAAGTACATGTTTGGAATGTTTTTAAAGATGGGATATTCCTGGCAGGATTGGTTTGGCTCAGTGATGCCCGTCGCATTACTTATCTGGTTCCTGTTTCAGATGAGAAGGCCAAACAATTTCATGTCTCTACCTTTCTTGTCAATGAATTGATAAGAGATTTTCAAGGTCAGGGCATGCTCATGGATTTTGAAGGATCGATGGTTTCAGGTGTCGAAAAGTTCTATCAAAGTTTTGGGGCAAAGGCCGAATCGTACTATAATTTAAAAATAAGAATTTTTGGACATGTCTAGACCCACACGCATTTGTTTTTTGGCTGACAGACATAGTTTGTTTGACGACAGGATTTATTGGAAAATGGCCGTTCCTTTGGTAAAAAGAGGATTTTCTGTACATTACTTGCTTATTGGTAAGGAAGCTAAAACCGGAACCACTGATGAAGGAGTTCAATTTAAGATCTTCAAACTTAAAACCTTTGTACAAAACAGGTTTTTAAATTTTATTCTGAAACGACTCAACCCCAATAATAATTATCGAAAAATGTTAAAGGAGGCTTCAGGATTAGACGCTGATATTTATCATTTTCACGACCTGTGGATCAACAGAATAGGAGTGAGATTAAAACGTCTTAAGCATCATCCTGTTGTTTTTTATGATGCCAGGGAGCCTTATGCCGAGGATTATCTTTCTTATGTCAAAACCGCCTTCCCGGCAGCTATTAAATTATTTGCATCATGTGTGAACTGGTGGGAAAAGAAGCAGTCAAAAAACTATGACCTGGTCATTGCCAACGAACTCACGGTTCAACAAAATTTTGCCAGGGTGGTGGGTGAGGATCGGGCGATAGTATTGTATAATTACACTGATTTAGTAACAGCTAGTAAGGCATTTCCACATGCAAAGAAAAAATACGATCTTATTTATACCGGGGCTATAACAGAGTTAAGAGGAGCCTTTGAAATGATAAAGGCTGTCAAAAAGGTGAGAGAAGAAATACCAGACATTAAAGCCTTGTTTCTTGGAAACTATTATCCTTCGTCGCTTCAAGAAAGGCTCAAAACCTTTATAGATAGAAATGATCTTGCTGATCAGGTTGAGCTGGGCGATGCGGTTTCTTATAAACAAGTGGCTCGTTATTATCAATTGAGTAAAATTGGAATGGTAATTTTACAACGGGTCAAAACTTTTGAGATCAGTATGCCCATAAAGATCTTCGAATATATGGCCTTTGGTTTACCGGTTGTAGGAAGTGATTTTGGGCATATGAAAGAGTATATCGAAAAAGATGACTGTGGGATAGCAGTTCCTCCTACAGATACTGAGGCTATCGCCAAAGCCGTTGTTAGCCTGTTAAAGGATAATGAACTTTATTCAAGATGCAGCGAGAATGGAAAAAGGGCGACCCGAGAAAAATACAGATGGGAATTTGAATTTGAAAAACTGATGGCTCATTATAATGACGCTTTGAATGCACGTTGATAACAAAAATATACGATCTTCTTTTAGGAAGGATTTCCTGTGGTACTTTATTGGTTCAGTTGTGCCTATGGTGATCGGTTTTGTAAAAACCCCCATTTTTACCAGATACTTTACTAAGGAATCCTTTGGCCAGTTAGGACTTGTAACGATCACATTTTCTTTTTTAGGCATGATTCTTTTTTCTTGGATTAGCTCTTGTTTATGGCGTTATTACAGTAAATATGAAGCTGCAAACCAATTAAGAACTCTTTATAGTAACTTGTTCTTATTGTTTTCAATATCAATGATCTTACTCAGTCTGATCACTGCTGGTTGGTATTTGAATTCCGGCAATGATCTAATAACGGAATTGATAGGCTACTCATTCCTGCAATTGATTTTCAATCAACTCTTTCTTGGGTATATGGTGGTTATCCGATTGATGGGGAAGTCGATGTATTATACATTGATACAGGGAGTTAAATCTTCATTAGGTCTTTTTATAGCCTTAGTGTTGGTATTTTATTTTGATTGGGGAATTGTGGCTTTGGTGAGTAGTCTGGCTTTGATAGACTTGTGTACATTACTATTTTTGACGCTTACAAACCCAGCCAAACTGCAGTTCAGAATAAAGGAGATTAAAAAACCAGTACTCAACGAGTTACTTATATATGGAAGTGCGGGTTTGATCTTGAACCTCAGTCTTTTGAGTATTTCATATAGTGATCGTTATATTATTGCCCTGTTTTACGATATCGATCAAGTTGGGATTTACGATCAGGTTTCCAAAATATCTCAATTGTCTGTTATGGCCTTAATCACGATTTATTTCAATACGGTAAATCCGGTTTTATTGAAGCGATTGGAATCAGATTTTAAAGGCTCCCTGAACCTTATGAAGTCATTCATATTTACTTTTGTTTTTTTTGGTGTACCCATAGTGTTTTACCTCTCCTTGTTTTCAGAGGAACTGGCCGGGCTGTTGCTGGGAAAGGCTTTTAGATCAGGGTATATCATAATGCCTTATATTTTTATAGCAACATTGCTGCATGGGCTTTCCAATTTTTTTGAATTGAGATTGAAATTCTCTGATAAGATAAAGAAACTGGGTATTATTGCCATTATTACAGCATTATTGAATATTGCATTAAATATGATTTTAGTAAGTTCCTTCGGATATCAATGGGCTGCCTACACGACTGTGATTTCGTATACAGCTATGATTCTGATGTTGTTTTACGGCGACCCCAAAGTGTTGGGTATTTTGAGGGAGAAACATAGGATCTTAATTAAATTAATAATATTATTGACAATTCAATACCTGGTTTACATTATTTTCGTTGATAAAATGAATCTGCAAATAGAAGCAAGATTAGGTATAGGGTTTATATTTGCCTTAGTATATCTTTTCTATTTTAGAAAAGCCATTTCAAAAATGGACCTGGCACTAAACTGAAACAAATGAATATCAAACATATTTTTTTTGACCTTGACCACACTTTATGGGATTTTGAGACAAATTCGAATAAAACATTTTCTTTTATTTTTAAAAGAAATGGACTTGATGTGAAATTTGAGGACTTTATAGAGGTCTATCAGCCCATTAACCATCGTTATTGGAAGCTTTTCCGGGAAGATAAGGTGAGCAAAGCTGATCTGCGATATGGGCGGTTAAAAGAGGCTTTTGACGCTATTGATTTTGAGGTAAATGACGAGATGATCCACTTGCTTTCAGTAGAATATATAACGTATTTGGCCGACTATAATGCCTTGTTTGAAAATGCCATACCTGTTTTGGAATATTTAAAGAAAAGGTATAAGATGCATATTATTACAAATGGATTTGAAGAAGTACAGCACAGAAAAATTCGAAACTCGAATTTGCTACCTTTTTTTGATCATATAATTACATCAGAAAAAGTAGGTGTAAAGAAACCCAATCCGGAAATATTTGAATATGCATTGGATATTACTGGAGCAGGAGCTCAGGAAAGCATCATGATTGGAGATAATTTTGAAGCAGATATTTTGGGAGCGATGAATGTGGGTATGCAAGTGATATTTTGTGCATTCAATGGTGAAATTGCAACTCAGGAAGTACCGGAAGTTGACAATTTGATAGAATTAAAAAATCTCCTTTAAGTTCCTCAGTTAAAGGATTTAAGAAAATAGATGTATATTTAACAATTGTTTTTTAAAAGATTGCTTGAAATCCCCTCATGATCAGAACATACTGTATATCCCTTGTGATTATATTGTTGTGTGCCAAAACTAAGGCTCAGAACATGCAGATTTTATATGATTTTGATCAGTTACCTCAAACCTTGATGCTCAATCCCGGATCTGTAATTGATTATGATATGCATTTTGGTGTTCCTTTGTTATCAAATGTTTATGTAGCTGCAGGCGCATCCAGTAGAGATGTAAACTATAATAACCTGGTCACGGGAACCGAAAACACGGGTGATGTTTTGAGAAATATTCAGGATTTGGGCTTGGGAAGCGGTGAAATATTTCTGTTCAATCAGCAAATCGAACTTTTCAACGTCGGGTTGCGATTGAAAAATCCGGCGTATTACCTAAGCTTTGGCATGTATCAGCAAACTGACGGTTATTCGGCTTACCCTCAAGATTTTGCAGATCTTTTCTTCAATGGAGACGATCAGAATCAGGATGGGATTCCAGAATATGAACAAAATTACGATGCAACTGATGTGAGCTCTATTTTTGAATTGGTAGGGGTGTTCCATGTGGGAATAAACAAGAGGGTCAATGAAAAATTAACCATAGGAGGAAGGTTAAAATTATTATCAGGATCAATCGGACTTGAAACAACCTCCAATAGTGGAACTTATTACCTTAGTCAAAATCCTCTATCAAACGAGCCCTATGTGCATAATTATGAGAATATTAATGTACAGTTAAATACGGCCGGTATCCTCGATCCTTTTGATTTGAGTGAAGATATAGGGACTGCATCAGAGTTATTCGCCGGGCTTTTTTTTATGAATGGAAGCATGGGGGCCGCAGTGGATCTTGGGTTTACCTATGATGCGAGCGATGAATGGACTTTTTCGGGCAGTTTACTCGATATTGGAATGATTTCTTTTCAGCATAAACTTACCGTCATAGATTTTGAAGATGCGGAAATTCCTTCTGATGAATTCTATGATCCGGCGGGGGATGAGTTGGATTTCTGGGAAGCCTTATACATTTCTGATGAGCTTCCACTGGTCACTGATGACCGAAATTTCTCTTATTTCAGAACGCCCAGATTAAATGCTTCCGTACGTTATAATATGCGTAGAAAAGCAAAAATAGATGAGCCTGCCTTCCGAAATGTAAGAGCGGATCTTTCAAGTAATTATTTGATAAGTTCCTATGGGCTGCAGGTCTATACCGCATTCAGGCCAAAATCTCCGGTTTGGGCCGTAACGGGATTTTATTCAAGAGAATTGAACAAATTCCTCTCATTAAAAGGCACATATACGGTTGATCAATTTTCCTTTTACAATATTGGGATTGGCGTTTCAACCCATATAAAAAGTTTTAATTTTTATCTAACAGCCGATAATTTAGTAGCTTTAGCTTCCATAAAAAACAGCAATTACCAATCATTTCAATTTGGGATGAATTTTACTTTTAATAAACGCTAAAAATGATCTTACAAAAAGCAATCTTACTAATTTTTCTGTTGGGCTTTATAGTTCCAGTATCTTCTCAAAACGAATTGAATTCTTATAAATACATTGTTGTTCCAATAAAATATGATTTTTTGAAAAAGGAAAATCAATACAGGGTAAATTCTTACACCAAATATCTTTTCGATAAGGAGGGTTACCAGGCTTTTTACCAAGGAGATGGCTATCCTGACGATTTAAGGGCCGATCCATGTTTGGCCGTCACGGCATATGTTCTTAATGAATCTAATGCTTTTACTACAAAAATATTTATTGTTTTGAAAAATTGTCAGGGAGAGGTGGTTCTTCAAACTGTAGAGGGAAGAAGCAAAATCAAACAATTTGAAAAGACCTATATAGATGCCTTAAAAAAATGTTTCGTTACGATTCAGGAACTTGATTATGCATATGATCCTGAGATGATTTCAAAAGAATCAGAAGCGGTTAGGGTAGCCGAAAGTGAAAAAAGAGAGGATAAAGTGACCACGGCGCCGGTTGCGGTTGCAGTTCCGGTGGTTACTCAGAAGAATCAAACCCCCGAGAAAATCACCAAAGAAAGTGAAGTCAAACCCGTTTCAGCCACTGAAAAAAACAAAGTTCCAGCAGCCGTTATTGCAGCACCGATAGTGGTGAATGAGGAGGTAACTCAATCTCAGACTAAAGAGGAAGCCCCGGTCGTGGCCAAAACTTATAAAAATGATACTATTACTTTTTTACTGATCAATCAGGGAGCACAATTACAAGCCTATGTCACCAAAAGTGCTATTGAGAAATACCAACAGGGTGAATTGATTGGTACCTTTGAGAAAACCTCTCTTCCCAACGTGTTCAGAGTAGCTTGGAAAAAGCCTGAAAAGGATATTGATCAAACAACTGCCTATTTTGATGACTTGGGTAATTTAAAAATCGATATACATCGCAACGGAAAAATTGAGGTGATCACCTTTACAGAAGTAAAATAGGAGGTAACTTATGATCAGTAGTCGTACTTTGATTTCCACCTCTTTTTGAGAACTTCTCTGAATTGATTTTCTCTGGGATTGTTTCCTGGTTCATACAACATGCTATTCTTTACTTCCTCGGGCAGAAACTCCTGTTCTGTAAAATTTTCATGGAAATCATGAGAATATTTATATTCCTTACCATAATTGAGATCTTTCATCAATTTAGTCGGTGCATTTCGCAAATGCAAAGGAACCGAAAGGTCGCCGGTGTTTTTAACAAGTTGCTGCGCTTTATTGATGGCCATGTAGGAGGCATTGCTTTTAGCTGAATTTGCCATGTATACGGCGCATTGACTTAAAATGATCCTGCTTTCGGGATTACCGACAACCGAAACGGCCTGAAAAGTATTATTGGCAAGGATTAAGGCAGTAGGATTTGCATTTCCAATATCTTCGGAAGCTAAAATAAGTAATCTTCTGGCGATGAATTTAACATCTTCACCTCCTTCAATCATTCTGGCGAGCCAATAAACAGCTCCATTAGGATCACTACCTCTGATTGACTTGATAAAGGCTGAAATGATATCATAATGCTGTTCCCCTGTCTTGTCATATCTTACCGTATTTTTTTGAACCTTACTCAGTACAAGATCATTGGTGATGCTCGCAGCCTCACTTTGCGAATTGACCACCAATTCGAATATGTTCAGCAATTTTCTGGCATCCCCTCCGGATAATTGAAGCAAAGCTTCAGTTTCTTTAAGATCTACCTGTTTTTTTGAAATATAGATATCTTTTTCAATGGCCCGGTGCAGTAACGATATAAGATCGTCTTTGTCAAAAGCATTTAAAATATAGATTTGACAACGGGAAAGGAGTGCAGGAATAACTTCAAAACTGGGGTTTTCGGTTGTGGCACCAATTAAGGTCACCCAACCCTTTTCGACTGCCCCTAAAAGAGAATCCTGTTGTGATTTGCTAAAGCGATGAATTTCATCAATAAACAAAATGGGGTTTTTTGTTGTAAAAAGGCCGCCACTTGTCTTCGCTTTTTCAATAATTTCTCTTACATCTTTAACACCAGAATTTATGGCGCTTAACGAATAAAAAGGCCGTCCCGATTGCTGAGCAATGATATTGGCCAAGGTGGTTTTCCCTGTTCCTGGAGGGCCCCAAAGAATCAACGAAGGAATAAAGCCACTTTGGATATGGGTGGTAAGGGCACCTTTTTTACCAACAAGATGCTGCTGGCTAATGTATTCCTCCAGTGTTTTCGGCCTTATTCTTTCTGCCAATGGTTCATTCATCCTGTAAAAGTAAGTTAAATTGACTAACCTTGAAAGTCATAAAAAAATTCTTCGGGCATATTTTTCGGAGTGATTGTGTTCATTTGAATAGTGTATTTTAGCAAAAAAATTATGGTTTAATGGTCGCACACAGTCAATTTAAATTTTCACCCTGGACACTGGCTGTTCCTTTGTATTTTGTGTTGTCATTATGGTTGGTTTACTGGTTTGAGGTTCGCAATGGATACAATTTCAATAGTTATGGAATATATCCCCGTAGCTTAAGTGGTTTAAAAGGTATTATCCTGTCGCCGTTTATACATGGTGACATCAAACATTTATATCACAATTCAGCGCCTTTGTTTGTCTTGCTTTTCAGCCTGTTGTATTTCTACAGAAGTATTGCTTGGAAGGTATTTGTCTATGGAACACTCGGCGCAGGTATTATGACCTGGATCATCGCCAGGAAGTCGTATCATATTGGTGCCAGTGGGATTATTTACCTTTTGTTCAGTTTTATCTTCTTTAGCGGGATTATCAGAAAGAACTACCGGTTGGTGGCAGTCTCTTTAATGATCATTTTTCTTTATGGCAGTATGGTGTGGTATGTGTTACCCGTTAAGGAAAATGTTTCTTGGGAAGGGCACCTTTCCGGATTTGTATTTGGACTTATTTTGGCTTTTGTCTATAAAAGGGTTGGGCCTCAAAAGTTTCAATATGAATGGGAGAAAGACAATTATGAGCCGGATGAATTTGATTCGCTGTTTGAGGAACACCAGAATTCTGAATCAGATCGTACTGAGTAAAATAAAATTGTTTTTAGCGTCTCTGACGCACGATTTCATAAAGAGCAGCACCACAAGCCACAGAAACATTCAAAGACTCTATAGTGCCAAATAAAGGGAGTTTAACTTTATGATCGGAGTTCTTTAGAACAGAAGTTGAGATTCCTTTGTGCTCAGAACCTAAAATCAGCGCCATGGGCCCTGTAAAATCAATATCATAAATACTTTTATCAGATTTTTCGGTTACAGAAACGATCTGTATATCGCTTGCTTTTAGTTGATAGATGGCATCGAGAACATGATTCACCTTGCAAATTGTAAGTTTAAAGGCAGCTCCAGCTGAAGTTTTGATTGCATCTGCATTGATGGGAGCACTTCCGTGTGAGGGAAGAATTACGGCATCCACACCGGTGCATTCAGCAGTTCTCAAGATGGCACCAAGATTTCTAACATCGCTGATCTGATCTAATAATAAAAAGAGGGAGCTAGACTTTGAACCGATAGTATTACCGATTACTTCATCCAAATCTTTAAAAGTAATAGAAGAAGTTTTTGCAACGGCGCCTTGGTGATTTTGAAATTTTGAAAGCTTATTGAGTTTTTCAATGGGAACATAACTAAAGGAGATATTGTGCTCATTGATTTTGTGCTGTAAAGCCTTGGCCAACGAGCCCTGAATTTCTTTTTGAAGATATACCTTTTCTATTTCCTGACCCGAATCAATCGCCTCCATGATGGCACGTAATCCGAATATTTTAGTCATGTCTTGATCCATGCCGCGAAGGTAAACTTTTTTTATGTATTCAGGGCCCCGCTACAGCGGGGCCCTGAATAAAAAAACCATCACGCCAGTGGCGTGATGGTATCAACATATAAAAAGTGTCTAATCTAAATTATATATTTAATTTTAGTTTCCTACACCGTTAATGTCCCAGAATACACGAGAATTTAACTCATCACCACCTATCGCAGCAGAAGCGGCGTCATAGTTGGATCCATTCAATTGAGGTTCATTATTTGGATAGTAATAACGTCTTGGTACAGGTAATTCTGTAACTGGAGGACGCGTGAAAGTATCAGGATAATCTAACATTCTCCATGAACTCCAAGCTTCAAAGCCTCTTCCATATAGAGCCAAATATTTCTGATTTCCAATTGTTTCTTGCCAAGAACCACCAGCTGTTGCATAAGCAACTGCGGGTTGCGCTATATAACCTGCAATATCACCTGCAGTAGCATCAGTCCAATAATTCATAGAAGCAGCAATACCTAGGTTATACCATGTTTCAGCATCACCTCCTACAGCAAAACCTCTTTCGTTAGCTTCGGCCATTAAGAAACACACTTCTGCAAAATCTATAATAATACCTTCTGTATCTGGCGTATGCCAAGGAATTCCAAGATGTGTAAATGCGTTATATACTTGGTTCACTCCATAAACACCACCTACATAAGGAACAACATTATCTTGCATGAACACTGCAGCTCTAGGATCATTTAAAGGAACGATGTTATCGACAAATTGTTCAGTCGAAATATAATCGGTACGACCAGATTGCACCAATGTTACCCAATTAGGGTTGGTATTTGGAGGTGAAATTTCAAATGGGAAAGCAGCGTTATCTGCGTTCGATTCAAAAATTCCGGCAGCTGCTTCAACAGCTTTTGCGCCAGCCATCGTTGCATCTGAATCAGCAATACGCAAGGCCATTCTTAATTTTAGTGAATTACCAAATTTCATCCATGAGGCAACATCACCGTCATAAACTAAATCACCACTACCTACTGAACCCATTGCTTCAGCCATATCTAATGAATTAATGGCAGTATCTAATCTGTTGAATAAATCCATATAAACGGCTTCACCCGAATCATATACAGGTACCAAATTAGCATTTCCTTGTAAGGCTTCACTGTATGGTATATAACCATATGTATCTACCATAACATGCCAAGAATATATAGACATCAATTCAATCATCGCTAACTGATTCTTTTGAACTCCTGCACTTTCTACAGATTCTTCTGTAATAAGTCGACTAGCTTCTTTTAAATCAGCTAACAGATAATAAAATACGGTCCAAAACCTACCACCCACGTCTCTTTCTCTAATTAAGTAACTCGGTTCATCCTGGTACGTTGTTTGGCCCCAATACTGAACAAAATGTCCAAACACATTGTCGTTTACCTCCATTCCAACTACTTCTTCGAATAGATCTTGTTGAGCCGCTGTTACTAGAAAGGCAGGCGGTACTGCACTTGGATTTTTTGTATCCACGTTCCAGCCTTCAAAGTCTTCACACGAGTAGGTGAACACCATCAATAAGGCTAATAAAAGTATTTTTTTCATGTTTTTCATTTTTAAAATTCGATTTTTATACTAAACCCTATATCTCTCGTCGTAGGATAAGCACCTGATTGATGACCTTGAACATTACCAGCACCTAAACCAGCTTCTGGATCACTATGAGGCATTGATTTATCGATAATCCAAAGGTTTCTTCCAATAGCAGTAAATGTCATTGCTTGAATCTTTCCTCTAAAAATTTCAGGATTAAGACTATAACCTATAGATAACTCTCTTAATTTTACATAATCAGCATCATAAACGTGTAAGGCATGTGGAGCTCTTGTCCATCCTAATGCATTGGCATACCAATCCATGTCAGTTCTGGTAGTATTAGGAGTTCCATCTTCCATGACGCCCTCTAATAAAATACCACCACTGTCAGGACCATCTGTTACAGGATCACGTTTAGGATTTCCTAATTCGTTCAATCCAGAAGTAACTTGATATACACCAGTACCATAACCGTACCACGTATCTAAAGAAAATATTGATCCACCTTGTTGTATGTCAATCAAGAAACTAAGAGACAAATTCTTATAGGTAAATCTGTTATTAATACCACCTTTCCAATCTGGTTGGAAGTTACCTAGAACGTTCGTCTGACTTGAAGTTCTTATGTAACGACCTGCAGAATTAATTGTTCTTTGTCCATCTGTATAAACAAAATCAGATCCCTGAATTGTACCATATGGCTCACCAACAGTTGCATTAATACTTACTGCCTGAGTGTCTGCTAACAATAAGTTATCGAGACCTTGTGGCAATGATACCACTTCACTTTCATTTTTTGCCCAGTTAATATCAATTCTCCATTCAAAATTGGTAGTTCTTACCGGTGATCCCCAAAGACTAACTTCAACACCTTTGTTTTCAATTGTTCCGGCATTTAACCATTGTGCACCAAATCCTGTAGATCTTGAAATAGACACAGGAGTAATTAAATCTTCAGATGTTTTATTGTAAACAGAAAGGTCAAATCCTAATCTGCTCTTAAACATAGACATTTCAAGACCAATTTCTGTTTCATATGACGTTTCATTTTGAAGACTCGGATTCTGGTTGGTTGCAGGCAAAGATGCATTTCCTTGACCACCTATAGGAGTATTTAACGTATACGTGTTAAAAACGCTTAAAGGAGGCGCACTGTTACCAGTAACTGCATAGCCAGCTCTAAGTTTACCTAGAGAAAGCCAGTTTGCATTTGTCAAAGAAGAGAACAAGAAACTACCAGATACTCCGTAATATCCGTAACCATTATTGTCGGTTGGTAGCGTAGAACTAATATCATATCTATAAGATCCGTCCAAAAATAAGGTATTATCCCAACCAAAAGAGGCATTGATATAATAGCCATCCGTACGTCTGTAATAAGCATTTTCAACAGGAGCTTCCATAGCATCCTTCGTATTACTTAAGGAATACAATCTCGGAACGTTTAAACCACCATTTGTTGAAGCAGTGATTGAGTTGTAATCAATAGTAAAAACATTTATACCAGCTATTGCTCTAATGTTAAACTTGTCACTAACTTGCTTGTTGTAATTCAACATCAAATCATAGTTGTTGTTTAGATAATTATTGTTATATCTTTGGTATAATGGTACATCAAGACTTCCAATAGCAACTCTTTCTTCCTGAAGTGAAGCGTAAGTATCTATTGATACTCTACCTAAAATACTGAAATTTTCGTTGATTTCATACGTTAAAGCGATATTACCAAAAGTACGACCTCTACTGTCGTTCTGGTAATTCTCATAACGCTCCCAATAAGGGTTGTCAAAGAAAATAGGTCTTAATTCAGAATCTGGTGTTGGGAATCTTGGATTCCAAGTGATATTTTCTCTAGTTGCAAAATATGCATCTCTTTGTTGATCTAAATCGACATTGATCTGAAACCATTGTCTAAAAGACTGCAAAGGGTTTCTTCCATCATAACCAGTACCAAATCTACCTTTACCGTTAGTTTGCGTATAATGAACATCTGCACTTGCAGTAAATTTCTCAGTAAACTTATATGTCGCACTAAAATCAACATTATGTCTTTTTACTTCAGAATTAGGCATGATACCTGTTTGGTTCATGTTTGTATATCCTAGTTTGAATGTTCCTTTTTCATTTCCTCCATTTAAAGAAACAGTGTTAAACATTGTAACACCTGTTTTGAAAAATGATGTAGGATTCGCTCCTCCGGCAATCCATGGGGTTGCAACTCCTTGACCTGCACTAACTCCAGTACCATCTAATTGTGGATACCATTCTGGCCATTGAACAACAAGTAAATTAGGATCAAAAGCACCACCAAATGAAGCATCCTCATATGAAGGAGTAGCTAATTCAGTAATACCGTCTCCGTTAAAGTCAACATCCTCAAAATATCCTGTTGAACCATAAAATGCTCCATATCCAGCTCCATATCCAGATTGATATTCAGGCAAGGTTTCATTATTAACTTTGTTAAAAGTTACCGCAGAGCTGATACTTACACCAATCCCTTGATCACCTGTGTTTCTTCCTTTCTTGGTTGTTATCACTATAACACCGTTTGCTGCTTGAGACCCGTATAAGGCTGTTGCAGCTCCACCTTTAAGAACGTTTACACTTTCAATATCATCAGGGTTGATATCGGCAGCATTGTTACCATAATCGTAACCACCACCCCCTCGACTAACATCGGTATCATTTGCAGTCTGGTTACTAATAGGAACACCATCAACAACGAACAACGCTTGGTTGTTACCTGTCAAAGATGAGAAACCACGAATAACAACATTCGTTGAACCACCCATTGTACCACTGTTTTTAACGCTTAAACCAGCAACTTTACCTTGTAAGGCATTTGTGAAGTTTGGATCTTTCACAGTATTAACTGCTTCTCCATCTACTTCTTGAGTTGCATAACCCAACGATTTTTTCTCTCTTGTAATACCCAACGCTGTTACCACAACTTCATCCAGGGTATTATCTTCAGAGACCATTGTTACATTGATTGAGCTTTCAGCACCAACTGTTTTTCTAACAGATGTCATCCCAACGAAACTAAAGCGAAGAACTTCACCGCTGCTAGTTTCAATAGAATAATTACCGTCAAAATCAGTCTCGGCACCAGAAGTGGTACCTTCAATCAAAACACTAACACCTGGCAATGCGCCGGAATCATCCGACACTGTACCCGTGATAGTTCTTTCTTGTGCAAAAGATACTTGCACTACAAACGCTAGTAAAAGCGTCATAATTCCACTTAACTTTGTTTTCATTATATAAATTATTTGAATTAATTTGAGCCAAAAATGTTTTTAACATAAAATTTTAAAAAAAAGGTTAATGCTTTGTTAAGAAGAAAGGCATTTCTACCTATAGGATGTAAAAATTAACATTGGTTGCGTTGACTTAAAATTTACTCACTATTTTAATATGTACCTTTGAATTGTCAAAAGTGAAAGGAGTGTTTTCGAATTTTCCAACAGCATAACTGAGGTTCAAAATACCCGCTTTGGTTTGAAAAGCATAACCCAGACCAAAGCTTAAAATATTCGTATTCTCTTCTGTGAGTTCATTGCTTGAATAGGAATAATCGGTAATGGTATAAAAGTAACTCGAAAGATTGGGTTTGAAACGATACTCTATATTGAAAACTGTATAAGCCGAAGCAAAAATACTTTCTTCATTGACACCTCTCAGATTGGTAACACCTCCAATTCTAAATAGTTCATTTTCAAAATAATTGTCGGAAATCAATAAACCACTAAAATTTTGAAGAAAAATATAATTCTTTTGATTGATTGAATAGAGATAATTAGCCTGTATCAGTAATTTTGTTTGAGTAGTGGTTTCTGTGTCGTTTTTTCGAGATCCTAAAAGGGCATTAAGATTGAAATCAAATCTCACCGGAAAAAGCGGGTCGGACGTTAAGATTTTATAGGTATAAGACAATCCATAGAACATATTCGAATATGACGCTACCCCGGGTGTGTTTCCGTTAGTTAGATCATTAGAGTTTTCTGTGTTGAAATGTGCGGCTATTTGCCCTTTACCAATAAAGCTGTAAAGCAAACTGATTTGAGCCTTTACATTGTTAAAAGTAGAATCTTGTCTGTACAGCTCGAAATTCGCTTTTGGACTAAGAGGCAGGTTAAAGATATAAGGTAATTCAGCTTCAAGATAAAACCGTTGCCTGTTTTGCCCGTTGTTCTTCCAGAAGAGGGCAATTGTTTCACCACTGTTAAAGATATTGTTGATCGCTAGATCAAGATAGCCATTGAACTCAATGCCATTATCTTCTTCTTTTGAAGCAAATCCAACGATACCATCAAATTGATTTGATCTCTTTTTACTGAGATACAAATAAATGATTGTAGAGTCATTGGTGAACAGTACTTCGGGTGGTTTTAGTTCTTCAGCAAAAAGCAGGTTGTTCACAGCTCTGGATGCAATTTCTATTTTTTCACTGTTGAATACAGTTCCATTCTTAAGGCCAAGTTCATGATCGATATAATTTTTCGGAAAATTTTCATAGCCTTTAACAATGACCTTATCAATATGGCGGGTGATGTTTTGGTCAAGCCTGAGTCGTGCTCTGGCCTCGTGTTTAACAAGTTCAATATGCTCAAGGGATAGCAGAACAAATGAATTACCTTTATTTTCGAAAAGGGCTACAAGTGAATCCATAAAGTTCGAAATTTCTGAAAAAGGAATCCTGATTCGCGAACTGTCTACTTCTTTTGAAAATGACTTCAGTACTTTTTGATTCGGAAGTAGCTTGGAGATATGGCCGTAGTATATATTGATATATTCTAGTTGTTCTCCCGGATTCAGATAGACTGTATAAACAGAATCTGATTGTACAACACTGTCAATGTTGGCATTGAGGTAACCTTTTAATTCTATTTGACTCAAATATGATTCCAGTTCAAAAGAGACGGAATCCTTCATGGAGATGTTTTTCTTGAAATCTAATGTTCCAACTTGTTCTTTACCTTGGTTCGAGCTCGCCTTGATTTCCAGTTTAAAATTCTGAGCTAGAACACCAGAAATCTGTATGCAAAAAAATAGTATATATATATATGGTATAAATTTTCTGCTCAAGAGCCTAGGAATTTGAGCGTAAATATCTGTCAATTTTGGCGATTTACAAATAAGTTCACAGTCAATATTTCTGGCCTTAAAATATATAAAAAAGCGTATGGTTTAATTCTGAGACGGCTTGCAATGCGAATCAGCATGCTGTATGACGCGACATAGATTTGACCCCTATGATTTTTAATGCTGAGATAAAGGTAAAAAAATCAATAATTTATAGTTTGAATAACGAGAAAAAAGTCCTACATTTGCA
>RCNC010000208.1_pt1 | contig 48160 bp, 34 predicted proteins | sample 2041301 | NCBI WGS metagenome assembly RCNC01 (sample SAMN09708231, study PRJNA481090) | Marine sediment metagenome, whole genome shotgun sequencing project. | biome: marine sediment; feature: ocean; material: sediment; isolation source: Sewage treatment plant 13A marine sediment (STP13A) ...
GCCGAGCGCTTCATCGTGCGCCCGGAGACCGCCTCCTACCTCTTCATCGCCGGTTATATCCTGATCCTCGAGGCCTACCGCCGGAAACCACGGATATCCCTGCTTGCCTGGTTGGTGGCCCTACAGCTGCTGTGGGTCAACGTTCAGGGGCTTTTTGCCCTGGGGCTGGTGCTCATCGGCTGTTACCTGGCCGGAGAGCTGGTCCGCTGGCGGATCAATCTTCCGTACCAGTGGGATGCCCGGAACCCGCTCAAGGACCGGGCCTTCATGATGCTGCTCGGCACGGGAGTTGTTTGTCTCCTAGTCTGTTTGGCCAACCCTTCGGGTATTCATGGTGCCCTCTTTCCACTGGAGCAGTTCCAGATGATCCAGGGGGACGACAATATCTTCCGCCAGAACATTGCCGAGTTCCACCGTCCATTCGCCGAAATGTATCAGTGGAATCCGGCCACCAAGGCCCTGATCGTTCTGCTGGTTGTTTCATTGACCTCTTTTATTCTCAATTTCAAGCGTTGGGATCTGACCCGTGTGTTGCTCTTCGGGCTTTTTCTTTTCATCGGGATCTCCGCCCGCCGGAACATCGCCCTCTTCGCCCTGGTGGCTGCCCCACTCACCGTGATCAACTTTCGTCAATGGGCCTCCTCGCTCGGCAAGGAATCTCTATTACGTCGCGCAGGTGAGAAGATCGCTTCCTGGCGACCAGTGATGGCGGTGGCGGTGGCGGTCTTTCTTTGCTTCGGGCTCTGGCAGGCCGTTTCGGACAACTACTTCCTCAAGACGGTGGGGGCCGCTAAGTTTGGCCTAGGCGTCAACAGCGAGTCCTATCCGGTGGCCGCAGCCGATCTGATTATCAAGCGGGACCTCCAGGGAAATCTATACAATCAGCTAGGGTTTGGAGGTTACCTGATCCACCGACTGTACCCGGAACGAAAGATCTTCATTGATGGTCGGAACGAACTCTACGGTGAGGAATTTTTTAAACGATATATTGATTTGACGAAAAAACCAATTTCGGACCCGATGTTGGCTCAACTGGATCCGGACTCATGGGACAAACTTGTCGATGATTACAACCTACAGCTGGCATTGCTCAATGTTCGGGTAGGATACGACAATAAGCTAATTAAAACCCTTTATGACAGCCCAAAATGGGCATTGATTCAACATGACGGGACCTCTGCACTATTCGCCCGCCGGGGTGGAGACAATGCTCAGGCCATCTCCATCCTGGAGCAAGATTTCTCTATCCTCAATTCACCCCCTCCGAACGCATTTACACCGGTTGAACCCAGGCGAGGATTCCTTGGGGGTATCTTCCCCATCGCCGAAATCAAGCTCGGCGAATTTTACAGCAACCTTGGATTCTACGACCTTGCCGGCAAGGCCTTGGAAAGAGCAGTGGAATTGGACAGTGGCAATGTTGACGCCAGACTAGCCCTCGGGAAGGCCTATATGAACGGCAGGGAGTTTGAAAAGGCACTCCAGGTGTTCGGAGCGGCCATTGCTCAGGTGCCAGGGAGAACGGCAGAGATCAGATTATTCCTTGGCCAGGAGTTCTTTGAAGCTGGTGAGATTGATAAATCCATCGAGCAGTTTGAACTCTGTATTGTCGAAGAGCCGAGTAAGACTGCGGAAATCAGGCTGTTCCTAGGTCAGAAATTTATTGAAGAAGGTGAGATGGAAAAAGCCGTCGAGCAATTCGACCTCTATCTTGCAGTAGAGCCCGGGAAAGCATTTGAGATCAGATCAGGCCTAGGTCAGAAGTATCTTGAGGCCGGTGAAATGGAGAAGGCTCTGGCGCAATTTGAGCGATTGGCTCAGGAGGATCCGGAAAAAGCTTCGGATGTCAGATTTTATGTCGGGCAGACCTATCTGCAGTCCGGTGAGACGGAGAAGGCCATTGATCAGATCAAGACCGTGATCGAGACGGATTCGGATAGGGCAACGGACGCTAGGATCTTTCTCGGAGAAATTTATGCCCAGGCCGGTGAGATGGAGAAGGCCCTTGAACAATTCCAGATAGTGATCAGGGTGGAGCCGGCGAAGGCCGTAGCCTATGAACGTATGGGCAGTGTGCTGCACAACACCGGGCGAGTGGAACAGGCCCTGTCCAACTACAAGCGGGCCCTGGACCGCGGCATGGACACCGACCTGTTGCGGACCAACATGGGCGACTGCTACCTGCAGATGAACCTCCCCGAGGAGGCACTGGTGGAGTTCGAGCGGGCGGTGGAGATGAATCCCGGCAATCCCGACATGCGCTACAACGTCGCCTTTGCCCACCAGGTGCTCATCGAACCGGCCATGGCCGCCGGCGATGAAGCGGAAGCCCAGCGGCGGCTGGACCTCTGCCTGGAGGAGTACCTGCGGGTCCTGGAGATCGACCCCCAGCACTTCCGGACGCTGTTCAACCTCGGCCTGATCTATTCCGGCGGCGGACAGCTGGCCGAAGCCCGGCAGTGCTTCCTCTCCTTCCTCGCCATCCCCGGGGTGGACGAGAACTACCGCGGGGAGGCCCAGCAGTATCTGGCCCAGATCGAAGGTCAGATGGGACAGGCTCCGGCAAATGGACCGCTGGCCGGTGCACCGGTGGCCGGTCCACTGGCCGGGGGTGCTGAATAGCGAAGCAGGGGATGGGTGGCAGTTCGGGCTGGCAACGGGCGTGGGGAGAGATCAGGGGTAAATATTGTCCACGCCGGTCAGATCCTTGTAGTAGATCCAGAAGTCGGTGGTCAGGACAAGGGCCAGGGTCCGGTAGAGGTATTGCTGGAGCCAGAGCCGGATTTTCGTGATGTTCTTCTGGGGCACCAGCACCAGGTCACCGGGAGAGAGGTAGAACACCCCATCCTCCCCCAGTATGGCATCCATGTCGGTGACATCCATTTCGAAGAAGGTGGTTTCGGTGGGGCTTTTCTTGCGCATCACCACCACCCGGGTCATGGCACCGTTGGACGTGGGGCCGCCGGCCATCACCAGGGCCTGCCGCACGGTCACCGGCTGGCGCAGTGAAATCATCCCCCCCTTTGCCACCTCCCCGCCGACAAAGGCCCGAGCGGCCACCGAGTGACGGAGGATCACGTTGATTCTCGGATCCCGCAAGACCACCGAGTACTCCTCCCGCAGCACCACCGACAGTTCGTCCAGCCGCCGGCCCGCCGCCCGCACGTCATCCACCAGGGGAAGGGTGATCATCCCGTCGGTGCGCACGGTGACCATTGCCCGGTGCACATTGGTGCGGATGGCGTAGACAACTTCGAGGTAGTCTCCGGCGCAGATGCGGTAGGGTTCGGGAATCACCAGCCTTACGTCCGGCGGCGACACCAGGTCCTGGGCCGCAGACGGCAGGGGGACAATAATCATGAGCAGCAGGATGAGCAGACCACAGCGGAAGCGGAACGATCCACGAGGCCGGGAACTGGTTTGCCTTGTGACGCTGTGCCGAAATCTGTTCACCGGACATTCTCCTGAGTCGACTGTTGAACGACGGCTATCACAATCACATCGTCATATTCTAGCAAACTGTTGAGCCGAGCGAAACAGACTATCTTCCCCGGATGGCTGGAGATGGTAAACTGTGCCCACCGGATATCAGTTCCCCAGGGCTGGGGGGGATGAAAATTTGGACATTGACCCAGGAACAGCAGAGGAGGAATGAACAATGGGCAAGCTGGCCTTTTTATTCCCAGGCCAGGGATCGCAATATGTGGGCATGGGCAAGGAACTGTATGACCAGTTCGATTATGCCAGGGAGATTTTTGAGGCCACCGACGATCTTTCCGGGCGGCCCATCACCAGCATCTGTTTCGAAGGTCCGGAGGACCAGTTGACCCTCACCGTGAACCAGCAGCCGGCGGTCACCGCGGTGAACCTCTGCTGTCACGAGTTTCTGCGGCGGGAAGGCATCGAATCCACCCTGGCCTGCGGGCACAGCCTCGGCGAATTTTCCGCACTGCACAGTGCCGGGGTTCTGGGGCGGGATGACACCATCAACCTGGTGGCGCTGCGGGCCCGGTTGATGCACCGGGAGGCCGAGGCCAACCCCGGGGCAATGAGCGCGGTAATCGGTCTCGAATTCGGCACGGTGGAAGGAATTCTTGCCGGACAGCTCGGGGCCGTCATAGCCAACCACAATTCGGCCGAGCAGATCGTCATTTCCGGTGACGCGGATGCGGTGGCCGCGGCCGGCCACGCCTGTGCCGCCATGGAAGCCAAGGTGGTGCCCCTGCCGGTGAGTGGCGCCTGGCACAGTGAGTTGATGCGCGGGGCCGTTGGCGATTTCGCCGAGGCGGTGAACAGTGCCGACATCAAGACGCCGACCACTTCGGTGGTCTTCAATGTCACCGCTGCAACCGAAGCCGATCCGGCCGCCATCCGCGAACTGATGGTCCGCCAACTGGTGAGCCCGGTGCGCTGGTTCGACTCGATGCATTTCCTGGTGGACCAGGGCGTGGACACCTTTGTGGAAGTGGGGCCCAAGAGTGTGCTCAAGGGGCTGCTGCGGCGCATCCACCCCGATCGCAAATCGGTCACCATGGCCAACGTGGAGAGCGTGAAAAGCCTCACCTCTTTCGTGGAGAAATGGAAATCCTGAGCCGCAAACACTGGGCCGCCGGATTGGCGGTGGTGCTGCTGGCGGGTTGCGGTATCACCATTGCCGGCGAGGGGCTTCCCCATTGGCTGACCGTGATCACCGCGGACCAGCTTCGCGGTGACGTGACCTTTCTCGCCTCGGAAGAGCTGGCCGGACGGGCCGTGCTTTCACCCGGCTCGCGCACCGCGGCCGCCTTCATTGCCTCCCGTTTCGATTCCCTGGGGCTCAAACCGGCCGGGGAAGGGGACCGCGATTGGTACCAGCGGGTGCCGCTGCTCCGGGCCCGGGTCCATTCCGGATCCTGCCGGGTGGAGCGGCGGGACGGGGAGCCGGTGACCCTGGAACTGGTCTGGGGTGACGATTTCCGCTGCCGGCCGGGCGGCTTCTCCGGGTTCGACCTGTCGGGGGAGGCGGTCTTTGCCGGTTACGGCATCCATGCACCGGATCGCGGGCACGACGACTTTGCCGGCATCGAAGCGAAGGGCCGGATACTGGTGGTGCTGGCCGGTTCTCCCGATACTGTCCGGTCCGCGCCGGGCCACTGCTCGATGACAGCCAAACGGGCCGCGGCTCGGTCTCACGGGGCCAGGGCCCTGTTGGTGCTTCCGGAGCCCGGCAGCAGCGAGGGAGCGGCCCGGCTCCGTGCCGACTTCCGACCCGACCATCTGGCCCTCTCCGGGGAGGAGGACGAGGGTCTCACCTGCCCGGCGATCCTGCTGCAGGAGGAAGCCGCCGCCAGGCTGGTCTCCCTGGCCGGGATTGAACTGGTGCCGGGGGGGCCGGAACCCCATTCACTGCCCGGAATCCACATCTCCTGCACCCTCCAGATGGAAGATACTGAATCGGTTTCCACACGCAACGTCCTCGGGCTGATTCCCGGCAGCGACGAGCTGCGGTTCCGCGAGTTCATCATCGTTTCCGCCCACTACGACCACCTCGGGTCACGCAGCGATGGCCGGATCTTTCCCGGGGCCGACGACAACGCTTCGGGGGTGGCGGCGATGATCGCGGCCGCCCGGGCCCTGGCCGCCCTGCCGGTGCACCGCCGGCCGGCGCGGAGCATCCTCTTCATCGCCTGGGCCGGTGAGGAACGGGGGTTTCTCGGATCGGAGCATTTCGGCGGCCGGCCCACGGTGCCCCGGGGCCAGATCAAGACGATAATCAACCTCGACATGGTGGGCCGGAACAACCGCGGGGATGCCGCCAACAGCAATACCCTTCTGGCCATATACTCCGCCCAGGTCCCCGGCCTCGAGACCCTGCTTGACGAGGTGGTCACAACCACCGGGCTCGAACTGCGGCTGCGGCCCCGTCTGCATATGGGACCGTCCAGCGACCATGTGGTATTCCACCGGCTGGGCATCCCCGCCCTCCATTTCTTCTCCGGGGTGCACCAGGATTACAACGGGCCGGGGGACACGGCGGACCGGATCAACTTCGGCAAACTGCTCAAAGTTTCCCAAACCACCGCCCTGCTGGCCTTCCAGCTGGCCGACGAACCCGACCCGCCACTCTTCGACGAAACCATCACCACGGTCCAGGGCCGGACGGATTCGTTGCCATAGCCTGTCATAGCGAAGGGCCCCTGCCTGTCATTGAGAGGAGCCCAGGTAATGGGCGACGAAGCTATCTCTCTGGTGACACTTCCGTAGTTCAGGTGAGTTCCAGTTCCCAGAAGCGGGCGTCGGGCAGGGGGTTGTGGCGGTAGGCGTCGATGGGGCGGAATCCCAGTTCACGGTAGAGGGTGTTGGCCGCGGTCATCCGGGCGGTGGTGTCCAGACGCATCTTCCGGTACCCGGCCTGGCGGGCAGCGGCGATTATGGCCACGGACAGTTTCCGGCCCACGCCCAGACCGCGACACGCTTCGGTGACGAAGAGGCGTTTCATCTCGCCGATACCGGGGCCAAAGGGCCGCAGGGCCACGCAACCGGCGGGGGTACCGTCCCGGCGGGCCAGCAGCAGCCGGCCGTCCGGGGGTGCATACTCGCCGGGCAGGCAGGCCACTTCATTGTCAAAATCCTGAAAGTCGAGATCGAATTCCAGCGAGGCCGCATAGTCCCGGAAGAGCCTGGCCGCTTCGTCCAGGCCGGGGCCCTGGTGGGCCTCGAGGATGTCGATGGGGGATTCACTTAGCCTGGTCATTGGTGACGCTCGGCCAGTCGCTCCAGGGCGTCCCGTGCCGCTTCCTCCACTTCCGGGTGGAGGCCGGTTTTCACCAGCGCTTCGATGTCCGCGGCCAGTTCCTCTGGCCCGGCTTCGCCGAGGATGTAGAGGATGTCGCCCTGGGCCGGTTCCGTCGCGCCGGCCAGGTTATCCTGAAGGTCGGGAACCAGCAGTTCCACCAGTTCGGGAGAGCTCTCCAGCAGTTCTTCCACCACCATCATCGCACCCAGACGAACAGACAAGGTTTCGGCGGCCAGCAGCTGGCAGAGGGCCGGGCTGGCCTCTTCCGCTTCAACCATCATCCGGGTCAACGGACCGGCGTTGCCCCCCTCCAGCAGCCGCTCCAGGACATCGGCCTCGATGTTCACGCGGTCTCCCGGGGCCAGCATGGCCTCCAGGTCCCCGGGGCGGATGCTGCCGGTCCAGCGAAAGGTCCGGTCAAGGATCAGCGTGGGCACCGACTTGATCCGGTCGGCCTCGGCCAGGTCGCTGCAGGCCTCGCTGTCGATGACCTCGAGCCTGAGTTTACCCCCGGGAACGATGAGCGGGAGGATGGCGCGGACCGCGGCGGGGCAGTGGGGGCAGGCGGCCGCGACATAGATCTGCAGGGTCGCGGTGCGGAATGGTCCGTGTACCGCGCCGCTCCCGTGGTCGTCTCCGGCAAGGGCGTCAAGGAACGGCTCCAGTTCGGAGCCTGACGGCACCGATCGATAGAGCAGTGCACCCTGCCGCAGACGCAGTGCGGGCAACTCCTCACCGGCGGCCACTTCGCGCACCTGAACCGCACTGCAGGCTTCGGCCATGGTCTGGCAGAACGTCCGGAGCGGTTCCATGCGCGGGTGGTCCGCAGTGGCCAGCTCCAGGGTCAGCGGCCGGCTCTGCCCGGCGGCCCACTGCTCGATGGTTTCCCGTTCCCGGTCGCTGGTACTCATTGGGCGGCCAACCGGAGGATCTCCACCACCATGGCCAGTGCTTTTTCCATGTCGGCCACGTGGATGTGCTCCTCGGTTGAGTGTTCCATCTGCGCGCCGATGCCCACCACCGCCATCTCGATGCCGCGGTTGTTGTAGATCGACGCGTCGGTGAACCCGGTGATAAAGGTGGTCTCGGCTTCGATGCCCACGCTGCGCAGCGCCTGCTTGGACAGTTCCACCGTCCAGGAGTCTTTGGGGATGTCCACCGCTTCGCAAAGGCACTCCATGGTCACGGTGGCTTCGGCGCCGGCCTCTTCGATCTCGCGGGTGATGGTGCTCACCATCTGTTCCGCCAGCGCCAGCGCCTTGCCGTGGTCGAGGCTGCGGCACTCGGCGAGGAAACTGGCCGAATCGGGCACGCCGTTGCGGATGATGCCGCCGCTGATCACCCCCACGTTGGCGGTTGATTCTTCGTCCAACCGGCCCAGGCGGAGGGCGGTGATCGCCTTCGAGGCGGCGAATATGGCATTGATGCCCTTCTCCGGTTCCATGCCGGCATGGGCCGCACGGCCCTTCACCTCGGCGTCGATGGCGAAATAGGACGGTCCGCCGATGACGATGGTTTCCAGGGTGTCGTTGTCCAGCAGAAAACCCTTGCGCGCCGTGATCAGGTTGAAGTCCAGCTCCTTGACCCCCAGCAGCCCCACTTCCTCCTGGCGGCTGATTGCCACTTCCACCGGGGGCCGGACCGCGGCGGTGCGCAGCGCTTCCAGCATTTCGGCGATACCGGCCTTGTCGTCGGCGCCGAGAATGGTCTTGCCCTTCGACCTGATCACACCGTCTTCGAGCACCGGTTCGATGCCGGTGCCCGGTCGCACCGTGTCGGCGTGGCAGGAGAGCAGCACCGGGTCCTTGCCCGTGCAGCCCAGGGCCGGAAGTTTGGCCACCAGGTTACCGTAGCCGTCCACCGTCGCTTCAGCGCCGAGGGCGCTGAACTCCCGCTCCAGGTAGGCGATCATCTCCGCCTCGTTGCCCGATTCGCTGGGAATCCGAACCATCTCCAGGAACTGATTGACCATTCTCTCCGACATGGGGGGCACCTCGTTTAGCGGTTCTCCGCTTTCCGCAATTCTTCCTTGATCCAGTTTTCCATTCCGCCCGCGGCCACCAGTTCCTGGGGGACCGTGGAGAGGGGCTGGAAGCGGAAACGCCGGCCGTCGAACTCAACTTCGGAAGCCGCGATGTCCACCGTGATCTCCTGGCCGGTGTTCACCGTGGCGGTATCGGGTTCAGGATGGGCCTGGCGCAGGTGCTCCAGCAGCCCGGGGCATTCGATGCAGATGAAACCATTGTTGATCGCATTCCGCTTGTAGGTCTGGGAAAAGGAACCGGCAATCACCAGGCTGATTCCAGCAAACTTGAGGCAGGTGGCGGCCTGCTCCCGGGAACTGCCGCAGCCGAAGTTCATCCCGCCGGCAATGATGTCCCCCGGGGCGGCAACGGACCGGAAGTCCGGGTCGTAGTTTTCAAATGCCTTCTCCGCCATCTGCTCGGGGGTCAGGTCATCGGTGTAGGTCCATTTCCCGGCGTAGATCCCGTCGGTGTTCAGGTTGTTCGCCGGCAGGTAGAGCAGCCGTCCATTCATCCGCTCGGGGAAGCCGCTGATGGTCTCCACCTTATCCGGCGGGCCGGCCTCTCCGTCTTCCCGGCTCTCGAAAGTGGCGGTCAGGGCAGCAGGTGTTTCCACGGCACCCGGCCCGGTGATCAGGCCGGCAACGGCCGATGCGGCAACCACTGCCGGGGAGGCGAGGTAGGCCCGGGCTGACCGGTGGCCCATGCGGCCCTTGAAGTTGCGGTTGGTGGCTGAAATGCCGTTTTCACCTTCAGCCAGCGTCCCCACCCCGAGGCCGATGCAGGTGCCGCATCCCGGAGGCAGGGTGATCGCGCCGGCATCGATAAACGTCTGCCAGATGCCCTGCTCCTCCGCGGTGGACTGGACCGAGGCCGACGCGGCGGCCACGTAGAACTCCACGCCCTCGGCCACCTTTTTCCCGGCCACCACTTCCGCGGCGGAGCGGAGATCCTCCAGCCGGGCGTTGACGCAGGAGAGCAGGTAGGCCTTCTGGATCGGAATTTTCTGCTTGATCATGTCGGCCAGTGGAAATGCTTCCCGGACCCCATCCGGACCGGTGACCCTCACCGAGACGGTGGCGAGGTCGAGGGTGATCTCCGCCGCATAGCGGGCCTCCGGATCGGGACGGAACCAGTCGGTTTCGAAGCAGCGAATCTCCTCCTCCCGCAACCTCGGGTTGGGGGATTTGGCCATCCGTTGTGCCTGCAGCAGAAGGTAGTCCCGCGTCTTTTCGTCAAAGGGGAAGAAGGCGGCCAGGGCCCCCCATTCGGTGGACATGTTGGCGATGGTCATCCGTTCGGCAATGGAGAGGGATGAGACGCCCTCACCGCAAAATTCGAGAGCGCAGTTGAGCACTTCGTCGTTGTTGAAGGTGCCGCAGAGGGTGATGATCACATCCTTGCCGCTGGCCTCCGGGGGGAGTTTCCCGGTCAGGCGCACCCGCACCACCTGGGGCACCTGCCACCAGGTTTCACTGCTGGCCCAGATGGCGGCGGCATCGGTGCGCACCACCGGGGTCCCCACCGCGGACAGGGCCCCGTAAATGTTGGAGTGGGAATCGGAAGCCACCACCAGCGAGCCCGGGGTGACGAAGCCCTCCTCGAGCATCAACTGGTGGCCGATGCCGGCGCCGGCGGGATAGGCGGTGATCCCCTGGGCCAGGGCGAACTCGGCGATGGTTCGGTACTTGGCCAGGTTCTTGTCGGAGCGGTCCTGCACGTTGTGGTCAAGAGTGAATACCGGCTGCTCCGGCAGGGCGACGTGATCAGCGCCGATGGAACGGAATTTCGGGATCACCGCCCCGGTGTTGTCGTGGGTCATCACGTGCTTCGGCCGGACGAAGATGTAGTCACCTGAGCGTACCTGGGTATCGGGTGCCAGCCGCACGGCATGGTGTTGGGCAATCTTTTCAACGGAGTTCTGAGCCATCGGACCCTCCAGCTGTGAGGCGGGTCCGCAACGGTGGCCGCACCGTCACCGGAACCTGCCGGTCACAGAGTTTCTGTAAAAGAACATTATCTTATCCTGCTGTGCCGGAATCTTCCAGTGGATCAGCCGGCCACCGGCTTCTGGTTCAAAACACGGTGGATGGTCTGCAGGAGGGTCAGCCGGTTGAACGGCTTGAGGATCAGGTCCCGTCCTGATTTGCGGATTTCCTCGAATATTTTTTCGTCGGTGGCATGGCCTGAATTGAAGACCACCCGCACGTCTGGATCGATGTCCTTCATCGCGACGTAGGCGTCCCAGCCACCCATCTTCGGCATGGTGAGGTCCATCAACACCAGGTCGATGGCCTTGGGGGCCTGGCGGAAGAGTTCCACCGCTTCCAGGCCGTTCTCCGCGGAGACGGTCCGGAAGCCGTGGGCCTGGAGCATCTCCTCGTTGATCGCGCGCACGTCTTCCTGGTCTTCCACCACCAGGATGGTGCCCTCGCCGGGGGGGAGATCTTCGGCGGATGTTTTTGTTTCCTCCGGGATGTGTTCCGTGGTCACCGGCAGGCAGATGGTAAACGTGGTCCCCTTGCCCGGTTGACTGCGCACGTCGATCAGGCCCTTGTGCTGGTTGATGATGCCGAAAACTGTGGAGAGACCGAGACCGGTTCCCTCGCCCTGGGGTTTGGTGCTGAAGAACGGCTCGAAGATCCGCACCACGGTATCCGGGCTCATCCCGATGCCGGTGTCGCTGATTTCGATGCAGACGAATTCGCCTTCGGCGGCCCAGTGGTGGCAGCTGGCAAAATCCTCGCTGATGTCGAGGTTGAAAGTGCTGATGGTGATCCGCCCGCCGTCCGGCATGGCGTCCCTGGCGTTGATGCAGAGGTTCATCAGCACCTGCTCCAGCTGGCCCGGGTCGGCTATGGCAGTTCGAATATCCTCGCCCGGCTGCACTTTGAACGAGATGGTTTCCTCCATCAGCTGCCTGAGCATGGTGGTGAAATCCTCCACCACCTGGTTGGGATCCACCGGCTGGAGGTTGATCACCTGCTGGCGGCTGAAGGCGAGCAGGGCCCGGGTCAGTTTGCGTGCCCGTTTCGTGGTGCCGGTGATCATCGAGAGGTGCCGTTTCATCTTCTCGGTGATCTCCGGGTTGACCAGGCTCAGCTCGGTGTAGCCCATGATCACGGTGAGCAGGTTGTTGAAGTCGTGGGCGATGCTTCCGGCCAGCCGTCCCACCGCCTCCATCCGCTGAACACGGAGGAACTGCGCCTCGAGACTCTTCTGGTCAGTGATATCGAGAAACTGGGTCATCACTGCCGGTTCTCCCTCGAAGGTGATCCCGCGGGAAAAGACCTGCACCGTTCGCCGTGAGCCGTCACGGTTGAGCAGATCGATATCATAGGTGTTGGCCGCTTCATCGCCGGATTCCTGCTTGCGCGACTCCTCCAGCAGTTTCCCCTCCAGGTTCCGCGGGACAATGACCTGGATCGGCTGGTTTGACAGCTCCCGGCTGTCCCAGCCGGTGAGCAATTCCATCTGGTGGTTGGTCAACAGGAAACGCTGCTTGCGGTGGATGGCGATGGCCAGGGGGCTCATCTCCACCAGACTGCGGTATTTCTTTTCCGACTCCACGAACTGCCTGGTCCGGTCTTTCACCTGGCTTTCCAGCCGGGCTCTTTCGAGGACGAAGCGCCGCTGCCGCTGGTGGAAGAACAATCCAACCAGTGCTCCCAGCGCCAGCACCAGCGCCACCCGGAAAGCCCAGGTCATGTGGAATGGGCGGGGCACCACCAGGCTGAAGGTGCCGGGGCAGGTGGCGTGTTCGCCGTAACCCGAGATTCCTTCCAGCTCGAACTGGTAGCGGCCGGGGGGCAGGCGGTAGAGGCTGAGGCTGCGATGGGCAAACCAGGAGGACCAGTCGCCAGATTCCAGTCCGGTCAGCCGGTAGCGGTAGCGGGCCTGAGCCGGATTTCGGAAGCTGAAGAACTGGAAGTCGATCTCCAGGGTGTCCTTGTGGGAACCGAGTTCGATTTCCCTGGACGGGGGTATGTCCTGTCCGTTGATCCGGATGCCGGTGATGTGCAGTCGGGGGTGCCGGGTTGCAGATTCCTGGACCAGGGCTGCGGGATCGAGGCGTATGGCACCCCGGTCGCAGCCAAACCAGATGTTTCCCTTCTTGTCGGTGTGGATCGACAGCGGTGAAGATATTTCCGCGGCCGGCAGTCCGAGCTCGACAAAGACGTTGCGGAACTGGCCGTCTTGATGGAGCCAGGGACCCCGGTTGGTCCCGATCCAGAGCCGGCCCTCGGGGTCCTCGTACAGCGCCCAGACGATGGCCGATCTGAGTTCAGGAGGAAATCCCTCCGGACTGCTGATCCGGCCATCCTCCAGTTCCACCACCCCCATGCCGTTGGTGCCCATCAGCTGGCGGCCCGAGGAGGTGAACAGCAGACAGAGCGGGTCCATGAAATTCAGCTGTTTGGTAGTGACGGCACAGGTGAATGACCTTCCGTCATGAACAAGGAGCCCCTGGTCGGTGGCGGCCCAGATCTGCCCGTCCGGGCTCTCCGCCAGATGGCTGACATACACATCGCCAAGCCCTTCTTCCGCCAGGTTGGTCACCTGGTCGCCATCGATCCGTGCGCCGCCGAACACCATACCGGCCCAGATCCGACCCTGGCGGTCCTCGCAGAGGGCGGTGACCGAATCGCTGGGGAGCCCGTCCGCCGCGCTGAACAGGCGGTCACCGCCGGGCCCCGTGCGCAGCAGACCGAGGCTGCTCATTCCCAGCCAGATGGCCCCGTTCCGGGCGACCAGGGCGGGGTTTACCCCGGCATCGGACGGTACAAGGGGCAGCGATTTCAGGTGAAACTGGCCATCGTCGTGCACCATCACTCCCCGCTCGGTGGTGACCCAGATACTTCCGTCTCCCGATTCCATGATGGCCCAGGCCCAGGGGGAGGGCAGGCCATCGCCTTGTGGCTGCCCAGCCGCGCAGCGCCGATCTCGGTACCCAACCAGAGGTTTCCCTCGTAGTCGGTGACCAGATCGTGGATGAAATCATCTTCCAGCCCGTTGTCGCGGTTCACCAGATGGTGGCCGCCGTGCTTGTCGATGATTAACAGTCCCCGGGTGGTTCCGATGTTCAGGTTGCCGCTGTCATCCTTGGCCAGAGCGTTTATCACCAGGCCGTTGGTTTCCAGCGGACCCAGATCGACGGGCTCCCATTTCCCTGACCGGTCACGTCTGGAAACCCCCTCAAATCCGCCGGCGATGATCTCGCCCGAGGAGAGGGCGATGATGTCGTAGAATTCATCACCACCCATGCCGTCTTTCCTGGTAAACCAGCGGCATTCTCCATTGCGGATGGTGAAGACACCGCCGGCCGTGCCGCCCCAGAGAGCGCCGTCGGCACCACGGGTCAGACAGAAGACGGTGTTTCCCAGATACTCATGGAGGTCCGTGCCCTGCTCCACGGTTCCGTCGTTGTGCAGGTGGAGCAGCCCGAGGTAGTGGGCCAGCCAAACCCCGCCCTCACCGTCGTCCAGCAGATCGTTGATCCAGCGGGTGGGCAGGCCGTCCTCGGCGGTGTAGTCGCGCCACCGCCCGTCACGCAGGCGACTGAGCCCCACACCGGTGGCCACCCAGAGTGTTCCGTCACGTGCGGCCATGATCCGGTTGATTTCCCGGCCCCGGGGGCCGTCGGGCCAGGTCAGGGTGTGAAATTCCACCCCGTCGAAGTAACAGAGGCCGCTGTAGGTGCCGAACCAGATGGCCCCCTGCCGGTCCTGGCAGATGGAGATCACCTGGGCCTGGGGCAGCCCGCTGTCGCTACGGTAGATCTCGATGGGGTAGTGACGGGCATGGGCCGGGGGCGTACAGAGAGCGAGGCCGATCAGCAGAGCCATCAGCGCCGCGGCCCATGGTCTTGCCGTTATGGATACACCTCTTCTGTCTGCTGCGGTTCTGTCCATCCCGCGCACTGTGCTCCTCTCAAGTAATTCATTCACCCGATCTACCTATCGGTGAAAATTGACGTGGATATAACAGATGAAGTGAGAAAAGCGGACAGCGGGAGGAGCCTTTATCGCCTTCAGTGAAGAAGCCGGGCGGCCCCGGGGTTCTTCAGTATCTGCCCGAGGAGGCTGATCAGTTCCGGGGCGAGGCTGCAGCGAATCGAGAGTTCGAGCCGCACCTCTTCGCCGTAGTCGCTCTTCAGTTTGATCGCCCCGAACCGGCTGAGCAACGGTTCAACCAGCCCGGTCTGCGGGAATCCGAAGGTTACTTCCAGGACGGACATCCGGTGACGGACTTCCCGGGGTGCGTGCTCCAGCGCCAGGCCGGCGGCCTCCCGGTAGGCCCGGGCCAGCCCCCCGGTGCCGAGTTTGATCCCGCCGAAGTAGCGGGTCACCACCACCTGGGTGTCAGTGAGCCCGGCGGAGGTGATGGCGGCGAGTATCGGCCGGCCGGCCGTGCCGGAGGGCTCTCCGGCGTCGCTGGACGCCTCGGCGCCGCTGGAGAGGCGGAAGGCCCAGCAATGGTGGGTGGCATCGTGCATCTTGCGGGAAATTGCCGTCAGGGCATGCCGGGCCTCGTCGGGCGTCAGAGCCGGCCGGGCCTCGGCGACGAAACGGGAGGAGCGAATCCTCACCTCCTCCCGGTGCGGGGCGGAGAGGGTGAGATAGCGGTCAGGATCCTGGTCCGCCGCGCTCATTGGATCAGCAGCCTGCGGTAGAGCTGTTCGTAGAGGCCCACCACACTGTCCGGTGAAAACTGCTCCCGGGCCACACTGCGGCCGGCCCCACCCATGGCAAGGCGCAGGTCCTCGTCACCCAGCAGGAGCAGGGCGTTGGCCGCCATGGAGTTTACGTCGCCAATGGGGGAGAGGAAACCGGTCTCTCCGTGCCGCACCACTTCGGGCAATCCGCCGGCGCTGGTGCCGATCACCGGCACACCGCAGCCCAGGGCTTCCAGGGCCACCAGGCCAAAACTCTCCGAGGCGCTGGGCAGCAGCAGCAGGTGGGCGTTGTTGAGAATTTCGGCGACATTGGCCTGCTTGCCGAGAAAAAGCACGTCACAGCAGGCATCCTGCTCCCGGCAGATCTCCTCGGCCTTCGACCGTTCCGGTCCATCACCGATAAAAACCATTTTTGCCGGCATCTTTTCCCTGACCTTGAAGAAGACGGCCAGCACGTCTTCGATCCGTTTTACCGGACGAAAATTCGAGATGTGCACCAGCACTTTTGCCGAGGCGTCGATGGGGAACCACGGTTCGCCGTTCTCCGTGGTGTTGTCCAGGATGTCCCGGGGCAGGAAGTTGCCGATCACCTCGATGGGGGTGGCGATGGCGAAGGTGTCCAGGGTGACCTGGCGCAGATACTGCGAGACCGCGGTCACCGCATCGCTCAATTCGATACCGTAGCGGGTGACCTCGAGATAGCTGCGGTCATTGCCCACCAGGGTGATGTCGGTGCCGTGGAGGGTGGTGATCACCTTGAGGCTGATCCCCTTCCGCCGCAGCATGTCCTTTGCCAGCAGGGCGCTGATGGCGTGGGGAATGGCATAGTGCACGTGGACCAGGTCGAGTTTTTCATGTTCCGACACCTCGGCGATCTTGGTGGCCAGGGCCAGGGAATAGGGCGGATACTGGAACAGGGGGTAGGCGAAGACTTTCACCTCGTGGAAGAAAATACGCTTGCCCGGGGGAAAGATCCTGGCCGGCACGTCATAGCTCATGAAGTGGATGTTGTGCCCCCGGCGGGAAAGCTCCTTGCCCAGTTCGGCGGCCACGATGCCGCTGCCGCCAAAGGTGGGGTAACAGACCATGCCGATATTCATCGTCCCTCCCCCTCAGGCTCTCCCGGACCGGGGAAGAGGCCCATCGGGTCATTCACCAGTGGCGGGAGGCGGGTCAGAAATGGTTCACCGTGACGGACACCGGCCTGGGAACCGAACCACCTGGAGCGGGCCAGCAACTGTTCCATGAACTGCGGCGTGCTGATGGGGGTGGGCGGGCCTGCGGCTTCCTGGCCGGGGGATTCCCCTCCCGACAGCATGGCGGTGGCGAACTGGGTGCGGTAGCAGGCGATGGCCTGCTCCTTCACCGGCTGGTCCTCGCTCACGTCCACCACCAGGGACGGGGCAAAGGGGTGGTGGCACATGTAGTGCATCAATCCATCAACCCGGTGGAGCGGCTGACCGGTGTCCACTTTCTCCAACCCGGCCTGGAAGGCGGCGGCGCGGATCAGCACCGCCGCCTGCTCGTGGTCCGGGTGCCGGTCCTCGCTGTGGGGCAGCAGCAACAGCTGGGGACGCAAATCCCTGATCGCCTCGATCACCGCCCGCCGGCAGGCGGGATTGTTCTCCAGGCCGCCATCAGGGAGCCCGAGGTTGACCCGGCGCTGGACGCCCAGCACCTCGGCCGCGGCCCGGGCTTCGGCCTGTCTGGTTTCCCGTGTCCCGCGGCTGGAGAGTTCGCCCGCGGTGAGATCGACGATGGCGGTGCGGTATCCCAGCCGGACCAGCCTGGCCACCGTCCCGCCGCAAAACAGCTCCACGTCGTCGGGGTGCGGGCCAAAGGCCACCGCATGGAAGGGTGCACTATTCGGGGGGGAGGTCATTGCCTGGTCACTCCTTTCTCCTGGCCTGTCCGCCATTGACCGGTCAGCGGCAGACCACCAGCTGGTGGGCTGCGGAACAGGGCTCCGTTGCCTCCAGCAGGTCGTCCAGCAGTCCCACGCCCCAGCGCAGGACAAAGGGCAGTCCGGCCAGTGCCCGCTCCTGCGGCTTGCCTCGCGGTCGCAGATTGTTCAGCGTTCGCTCCAGGGCGTCGAAGGTGGCGCGTTCCTTGCGTTGCAGGGCGGCCTGTACCTTCTTCTCAACCTTGTCCAGTCCTTTGAGGCCGCCGCCCCGGACCCGGCCCACCGGGCCGGACAGGGTGGGGTCCAGCGGGGTGAGGGCGTTCTCCAGGTCGTCCAGCAGCAGGCCCAGGCGGTGCCGGGCCGTTGTCACGGACTCCAGCAGACCCGGGTCCGCGGTCTGGAGCAGCAGGGGCCGCAGTTCCTCCGGGCGAAGCAGGGCCGCCGCCGGGTCCACCCCGTGTTTCTCCAGGAATCTCTCGGCTGCCGGTTCGAGAATGGTGAACGATGGCCGGTGGACCACCGCCGGAGCGGTCATCCCCAGGACCTGGTGGAGGGCCGATGACTGGGCCAGGTAGGCCACCTCACCGGGACCGCCCACATAGGCCGCCGTGGGGAAGAGATAGTCCTGGAAGAGACAGCGGGTCAGCGCACTGCCGCTGAAGCGCCAGGGTTCCTCTCCGGCCAGTTCCTCCAACCGTTTAATGTCAATGGTCGGCCCCTGGAGGCCGCCCAGCACGAAGGAGGTCGTCTCACCCTGTCCCTGGTGCAGAACGGCCTTCCGCCGTCCCTGGTCATCGAGGAGAAAGAGTCCGGTGCGGCCCTGGCGTGGTGGTACCTGGAGAGGGTATCCCCTGGATTCCAGCGTTTCTTCCCGTTCTCTCAGGGCCTTCTCCAGCGGGTGCAACCGCTGGAGAAAACGGCCCAGCAATGGCCTGGTCAGTGCCTTGATCTCCCGCTGAGAGGGATCGGCGAGGATCAGACCATGCCGGCTGAAGAGCCGGGACATCACCCGGCCGAATCCTTCCGCCAGGCTGCCCGATTGCTCGTAGTCCTCGAGGAACGGTTCCAGCGGCTCTTTGGCGACCTGGAATCTATCTCGCAGGATCCCGGCGGCTTCCGCCCAGTCGCCGGCTCCCCTGGCCGAAACCGGCTGTCCCGCTTCGGCCTCGTCTCCGGGGATCCGGACCGTTGCGATCTCACTGCCGCCCCCGTCGAGGTAAGTGAAGGGCCTGACCTCCTCGAAATCGTGGTCGTCGGCGGCGATCCAGAACACCGGCACGGCCTCCACACCGTCTTCGCACAACTGCCGGGCCGCCCGGATGGCGCCCAGAGCTTTGTAGAACGTGTAGAGCGGTCCGCCCAGCAGGCCGGCCTGCTGTCCGGTGACCACGGCCATGGTGCCCGGGCGGGCCAGCCGGTCCAGGGCGTCGGCGGTTTCGTTTCCGGCCCCGAACCGCCGGTTCTGCTCACCCAGAATACGGGCCAGCTCCTCCCGGGGGGCCGTGATCTGGCCGGCCTCCAGGGCTCGGCGCCGCGCCGTTGCCGCGTCCCGCAGTTCAACCGGAGTCCCGGCGGGATAGGGGTAGAGCGCGGGGAAGAGGTCCGGCCGGCCTTCGAGAAAATGGCGGGCCAGGTCTGCCGTTTCAGGGAATCGACCGGGGGCCAGGCTGGCAATGGTGGTGATCATGCGGATTCCCTTCGGCCGGTGAGTATCATTCTCGGTGAGGCGGAACCAAAAGAGGCGCCGGCCCTGAAATCGCCATGTACGCCTTCCAGGGTGAGGCCGGATCCGGCAATCATGCCGGCCATCTCATCCCGGGTGTAGAGCCGCACCGACTCGCGGTAGGTTCGCTCTTCGCCGCCGGGGCTCCCGATCAGTATATCCTTCTCCACCCGCCCGGTCTTCTCGTCCACATGGCGGTTCTGCCGAACCTCGCTGCCGTCGGGGAGGGTGGTGCGGCTCTCCGGCACCAGGCCGGCCCTCACCTGGTCCGGATTGAGATAGTCGATGAGGAATTGCCCGCCGGGTGTCAATACCGAGGCGATGGCTTCGAGGATCTGCCGGTTTTCCGCGTCGGTGGAGAAGTAGCCGAAACTGGTGAAGAAGTTGGTCACCAGGCTGAAAACCGGCCCGAAGGGCAGCCGGCGCATATCGCACCGGGCCAGGTGGTGGCCGGTGTCGGCAGCCTGGGCCAGCAGAGCCGCCGACAAATCCACGCCCACCACCCGGAAGCCCCGCCCGGCCAGCAGCCGGGTGTGGCGGCCGGCGCCGCAGCAGAGGTCGAGCACCCGAGTGTCCCGTTCCAGTCCGGGCAGGGCCTGCAGCAGGAAGTCCACCTGCCGTTTCGCCTCCGCCGTGTCGCGGTGCGGGTAGAGCCGAATGTAGTCCAGTCCGAACCAGTTGGCATACCAGTCTTCCACGAGCAGGTTCTCCGGATCAGGTGTGATTCCCCAAGGTGCAACACCCATTTATAGCACACAGATGCTTACCTTGACTCCCCCCCGGCCGGCCACTAGACTCACTTTACCTGCGGCTCTTTTCTCATCTACTCTTGTCACCAGGCATGTGAAATTCGTCAGGAGAGGATCATGACCCATCGTTTTTCGCCAGTGGAACTGTTCGCCGGGACCGCACTGGTCCTCCTTCTGGTCACCACCGGCGGCTGCGGGGAACCGGGGGGGGGCGGGGATCATACAGACCGGTCGTCGGGGATGACCACTGCACTGCTGGCCGAAATCAGCCAGTTGGAGGATCGCCGGACGCCGGTGGCGGATCGTTTTGACCACTTCTCCGCGCACCCTGACCCGGCGGTGAGAACCCGGGCGGCCCTGGCCCTGGGGCGGATCGGTGATCCGCGGTCAGCTCCGCTGATCCAGCGGCTGCTGGAGGACGGGGACCCCGTGGTGCGGGGCGAGGCGGCTTTTGCCGCCGGACTGGCTGCCGACCCGGCCCTGGGGCCGGCGCTCCGGCTACGGCTGACCGATGAAGATGCGCAGGTCCGAGGGTTGGCCGTCCAGGCTCTGCTGCGCCTCGGGCCGGGGGATGAGGGGCCGGGGCCGTTGGCCGCCCTGCTGCTGGAGGGTATCGGTTCGCACACCGGCGATGACCTGGTCATGCTGCTGGGCAATGCCTGGCGCCTTGAAGGGGAGCACGGGCTGACCGGTCTGTTGCAGGAGTGGGCGGCAAAACCGGCGGAATCCGGGGGGGCGGAGCGGTTGTCCGCCATCTACAGCCTTGCTCGCAGCGGGGAGCCTGCCGCCGCTCCCCTGTTCATCCGCCTGTTGTCCGACGGCGATCCGGTGGTGCGGGCCATGGCGGCCCGGGGGCTGGGGGTGGCCGGGGCCCGGGGTATCGACCCGGCGGTGGCCGGTGCGGCGGTGGCCGGGCTGCTCTCCGCCGAGGAACACTGGCTGGTCATGGTTGAGGGGTGGGGCGCCCTGGCCCGCCTCGGGTTCACGCCAAAATCGGACGTGCTCTGCCGGGCCATGGTTGACCAGCACCCCCAGGTCCAGACCGCGGCCATCCGGGCCGCCGGCCGGTTTCCCGATGCGGGTGAAGACGTCCGGACGTGGTTGGCGACCCTGCTGGGTGCGGACGAGCCGGGGGTGGCTCCGGACGCCGCCGAGGCACTGGCTCGTCTGGGTGATCCCCGGGGCCTGAGCTGGGGCCTGGATGCCTCCCGCTCACCGGAACCGGTGAGACGCGGTGATGCGGCGGCGGTGCTTGCCCACCTCTCCACGGATGACGGGGCCCGCGCCGCCCTGCGCTCGCTGCTGGGTGACGAGAGCGGCAGCGTGGTGCGCGGTGCGCTCACCGCGGTGGCCGGCGCCGGTCGGTCGGTGGAGTTCCAGGAAGACATCACCAGGATCCTGATCGAGGGCCGCGACCCCCTGACCCGGGCCGCCGCAGCCGAAGCGTTAGGTGCTGCCGGGGATCCGGTCTCCTCCCTGCTCCTCTTGCTCGCGGCGGACCAGCGGGAATCGAAGCAGAAGGCGACCGACTGCCGCCTCTCCGTTTTGGGGCTTCTGGCTCGTCACCCGGACAATCAGGACGCGGTGCAGGCGGTTCAGCGCGGCCTCCAGAGCCGGGAACGGCTGATCCGGCAGCGGGCCGCTGAAATTCTTGCCGGCTGGGGCCGCCGGTCGGAGGTCCCCGACGGGGTCTGCGAGGCGCGGGGAAAACCACAGCTGGACCGCTACCTCCGGGCGGCTGAGCTGTATCACCGCAGGGTAAGGGCCATCATCGACACCGCCCACGGGCCGATTCACCTGGAGCTCTTTCCGAAGGAGGCGCCGCTCACCGTACTCAATTTTCTCGATTTGACCGAGGACGGCTATTTTGACAACATCCGGTTCCACCGGGTGGTACCCGGATTCGTGGTCCAGGGTGGTGATCCCGAGGGTGACGGGTGGGGCGGTCCGGGCTATGCCATCCGCTGTGAGAACAATGACCTGCACTACGGTCGCGGCATGGTGGGCATGGCCCTCTCGGGCAAGGACACCGGGGGCAGCCAGTTCTTCATCACCCTCGCCCCCCAGCCGCACCTCGACGGGCGTTACACCATCTTCGGACGGGTGGTTGAGGGGATGGATCTGGTGGACCGGATCCGCCGCGGGGAGCGGATTTCCACGGTGCGGATGATGGTTGACCCGGCCTGAGGCCTGCCCTATGATGAGCGCTCTCGATAGGGCAGTGCTGCAGGGGTTTATTCCATGATGTCAGCAGGGGAGTGGAAAGCGATGAAACAGTGGGTCTACATCAGCGACATCGCCGCTCACGTGGGCGAGGAAATCACGCTCAAGGGGTGGCTGGCCGGCCGCCGTTCCAGCGGCAAGATCCATTTCCTGCAGTTTCGTGACGGCACCGGCTTCATACAGGGGGTTCTGGGCAAGGGGGATGCCTCCACCGAGGTGTTTGATCTGGCCGGTACCCTGACCCAGGAATCATCGCTGGAACTGGACGGGGTGGTCAAGGAAGACCCCCGCAGCCCCAGCGGATTCGAACTTGGCGTGACCGACGTCCGGCTGATTCATCTCACCGAGGAGTATCCCATCACCCGCAAGGAGCACGGTGTGGATTTCCTGATGGACCACCGCCACCTCTGGCTCCGTTCCAACCGGCAGCACGCCATCATCCGGGTGCGCAGCGAGATCGAGCAGGCCTTCCGCGATTATTACTACGAGCGGGGCTTCGTGCTCATCGACAGCCCGATCCTCACCCCGGCGGCCTGCGAGGGGACCAGCACCCTCTTCGAGACAGACTACTTCGGCGAGCCGGCCTTTCTCAGCCAGAGCGGCCAGCTCTACCTTGAGCCGGCCTGTGCGGCCCACGCCAGGGTTTACTGCTTCGGCCCCACCTTCCGGGCCGAGAAATCGAAGACCCGCCGGCACCTCACCGAGTTCTGGATGCTCGAGCCGGAGGTCGCTTTTGCCAAACTGGGCGACGTCTGCGACCTGGCCGAGGATTTCCTCGTCACGGTGGTGGCCCGGGTGCTCGACCGCTGCGGCGAGGAGTTGAAACGCCTGGAGCGCGACACCGACAAGCTGGCCAACGTTACCGGACCGCTGCCCCGGATCACCTACACCGAGGCGGTGGACATCCTGCAACAGGCGGGAAACGACTTCCAGTGGGGCGGCGATTTCGGCGCCCCCGACGAAACGGTGCTGGGTGAGAAATTCGACCGGCCGGTGATGGTGACCCACTGGCCGGCCGAGGTCAAAGCCTTCTACATGGAACGCGATCCCGAGAACCCGAACCTGGCTCTCGGCGTGGACGTGATCGCCCCCGACGGGTATGGCGAGATCATTGGCGGCGGCGAGCGGATGTCCAACCACGACCAGTTGATCAGCCAGATCCGGGAGCACAAGCTCCCCGAAGCGGCGTTCCAGTGGTATCTCGATGTTCGCAAATACGGTTCGGTGCCCCACGGTGGTTTCGGTATCGGCCTGGAGCGGACCGTGTCCTGGATCTGCGGCCTGAAGCACGTCCGGGAGACCATCCCCTTTCCGCGGATGCTCAACCGGCTCTACCCCTGACGGGTCAAACCGGCAATGCAAAACCTCTGTCTGATCAATCTCGGCTGCCCCAAGAATCTGGTGGACGGCGAGGTCATGCTCGGCCGTCTGGCCCAGGCCGGATTCCGCCCGGTGGCCGATCCCGCCGAGGCCGAGGTGATCGTGGTCAACACCTGCGGCTTCATCGAAGCCGCACGGGAAGAGGCGGTGGACGTGATCCTCGATGCCGCCGGCTACAAGGAGCGCGGTTCCTGCCGCACCCTGGTGGCGGCGGGGTGCCTGGTCCAGGATCAGCGGGAGAACCTGGCCGACGCGATCCCCGAACTGGATGCGCTGGTGGGTGTCAACGAGATCGATCGCATCGTCGAGATCTGCGGCGGCACGGCCGGGGACACCGCTCCGCAGAGGATCCTCGGAACGCCGTCCCACCTGGCCTACCTCAAGATCGCCGAGGGATGCGACAACAACTGCACCTTTTGTACCGTTCCCCGTATCCGCGGGCCGTTGATCAGCCGGCCGCAGGACGAACTGGTGGCCGAGGCAACCGGGCTGGTTGACCGCGGTGTGCGGGAGCTGATCCTGGTGGCCCAGGACACCACTGCTTACGGCCACGACCTTGACTGCCCCGGTACCGGCGGCACGGCTCGGCTGGTCTCACTGCTCCACGGCCTTTCAGGGATTGACGGGCTGCTCAGGATGCGCCTGATGTATGCCTACCCCGAGCGTCTGGACCAGGAACTGGTCCGGGCTCTGGCCGAACTGCCCGCGGTCTGCCCCTATCTCGACATCCCGTTGCAGCACGTTTCAGCCCGGGTGCTGCGCCGTATGGGACGAGGGGCGGGGGCCCCGGGCGGTGTTGCCGGGTCCGGTGCGTACCAGGACCTGGTGGACAGCTTGCGCGAGGCCATTCCCGGGTTGGCCATCCGCACCTCGCTGATTGCCGGTTTTCCCGGGGAGAGTGAGGCCGAGTTTGAGGAACTGGAGCAGTTCCTCATCCACAACCGCCTGGACCATGTTGGGGTGTTCGCCTACTCACCGGAGCCGGGCACCCCGGCGGCCCGGTTGCCCGACCTGCTGCCGCAGCAGGAATCCGAAGCCCGTCGCAACCACCTGATGGAAGTGCAGCAGTCGATCTCCCTGGAACTGAATCGGAAAAAGGTGGGCCGGCGGGTGCCGGTACTGGTGGACGGTCCATCGGTGGAGACCGACCTTCTGCTGGAGGGGCGAATGGAGACCCAGGCTTTCGAGGTGGACGGTGTGGTGCTGATCAACGATGGGGACTGCCACGCCGGTGAGCTGGTGGAGGTGGAACTGACCGAGGCGCACCCCTACGACCTGGTGGGCCGGGTTGTCAGGCGGGAGGTGGACGGCGATGAAATCTGAAACCCCGACCTTCATTGACCGGCTGGCCCTGCTCTGGGGCACCGGGTTCGGCACCGGGTACTCGCCGGTGGTCTCCGGGACCGTGGGCACCCTGGTGGGGATCCCGCTCTACCTGCTGCTCCACCGGTATACCTTTGTCCTCTGCGGGGAGGTGGCCGGACTCGCCCTCTACCTCGCGGTGACCGCACTGCTTTTCTTCGCCGGGGTGGCCGCGGCCAACCGCCTCGAAAAACGGTTTCGCCGCAAGGACCCCTCCCAGGTGGTGGCTGACGAGGTGGTGGGCTACCTGGTGGCCGCTTGTGCCATCACCCCCTCCCTGGCCTCGGTGGCGATCACGTTTGTCCTCTTCCGGATCTTTGATATAGTGAAACCGTTCCCCGCGCGCCGGTCGGAACGACTGCCCGGCGGGTGGGGGATAATGATCGATGACCTCTGGGCCGGTCTTTATGCCAACCTGGCGGCCCGGTTCTGTTTGTACGTATGGGGCCTCGTCTTCTAGGGGCTCCGATGCTGGTCCGGCCCGGCGCGGTGAGAATACCGACGTGGATGTCCTCAGAGATTTCGATATGGATGACCTGCCCCGCCTGGTTCGGCAGCGGGGGGACGACCGCCCGGCGGTGGTCACCATCGGAAATTTTGACGGCCTGCACCAGGGCCACCGGCTGATCCTCGACGGCGTTCTCCGCCGCAGCCTCGAAATCGGTGGCCAGAGCGTCCTGATCACCTTCGACCCACACCCGCAGAAGGTCATCCGCCCCCAGTCGGCCCCGCCGCTGCTGATGACCATCGATCAGAAAGCCCGGCTGCTGGAACTTCTGGGCTTCGATCTGCTGCTGGTCATCCCCTTCAGCCCGGAAATGGCCAAGCGGACCGCCGGCCAGTTCGTCGAGCGCGTCCTCTTCAGGTCTCTGCGCTCGGTGGAGGTGCACGTGGGTTCGAACTTCCACTTCGGGCACCGCAAGGAGGGCAATCTCGAATTTCTCCAGACCATGGGCGAGGTGCACGGGTTCCGGGCCCACGGGGTGCGGGAAGTGGAGGCCGGAGGTGCGGTGGTCAGCAGTTCCCGGATCCGCAGCGCTCTCCAGGAAGGGGACGTGGAACTGGCCGGCGAGCTGCTCGGTTATCCCTTCCACGTCACCGGCCGCATCGTCCACGGCGCCGGCCGTGGCCGGAAACTGAAATTTCCCACCGCCAACCTGGCCAGTGACGGCGAGATCCTGCCTCGGCACGGGGTTTACCTCACCCGGTTCGAAATCAAGGGCAGCACCCTGTGCGGCATGACCAACGTCGGCGTCAACCCCACCTTTGGCGAAAAGAAGCTCAGCGTGGAGACCTTTCTCCTCGATTTCGACGGCAACATTTACGACGAAACCGCCCGCCTGTTTTTCCTCAAGAGAATCCGAGACGAAATTCGCTTTCCCGATGCGGCGGCGCTGGTGGCCCGGATCGAGGACGACCTGGAAGTGGCCCGGGAGTTCTTCGGACTCCCCGAGCCGCTGGGCGCGGGCCTGACCTCGGGCGAGGCCGGCAACTGATTCTGCATCTGTCATCGCGAGGAGCCGCAGGCGACGAAGCGATCTCCTGAGAGACCGCACTGTTTCCGGGGAGATTGCTTCGTAGACGACAAGGCCGTCTCCTCGCAATGACATGCGGCCGGCAACTGATCAATGGCGAATAGATCGTGGCGCTGTGGCGTAAGATGCCTGAAGTGAAACCCCGGTTCCGGGGCAGTGGTTCTATTTGAACAGGTCGTCGAAAGTGTTGCGTGCCCGGCCCTGGCGGTCGCCGCCGCCGGCAGCGGAGGAGCTGTTCATCTCGAAGAACTCGCAGAAGTTGCTCCGGTCGCGGACACCGACAAACTCCGATATCGGTTCATCGCACTTGTTATGCGCGCTCTCGTTGTAGAACCGGCAATTCAGGCAGCACCTGACATCGCTCCGGCAGTGGGGGCAGACATCGTCGCGGCTGATCTTGCCATCGACCGGTATTTCCCTGTGACAGTGGTGACAAACGGACACGGTGGTCGCCTCCCCTGGATGAAATGGAATCGAGACAATCGTAGCCCCCGCTCTCCGGGCTGTCAACGGAGCGCGGGGCCGCGAACCCGGGCGGGATTTCTCCGCCGGTACCAATGAAACGAAACAGATCCAGGAAAGCCGCCGAAACCTTTCCCTCACCAACCCGTATACACGAGGTGGAGGCGGAACCCGGCGGCCCGGAGCGGGCCACGGACGAGGAAATCGTCGGCCGGGTGCTGGCCGGAGAGCGGGAACTCTTCGAAGAGCTGGTGGTGCGCTACCAGCGCCGGATCATGCACTACCTGACCAGGATGGTGAAGGATCCGGACCTGGCCGAGGACCTGGCCCAGGTGACCTTTGTCAAGGCGTTCACCGCTCTGGCCTCATTCGATTCGCGATACCGGTTCACCACCTGGCTCTACCGCATCGCGTCGAACGCGGCCATCGACCATATCCGCCGGAACCGGGTGCGGCCGATCTCTCTGGACCAGCCGCTGGAAACCGAAGATGGGACGTTGGAGCAGCAGATCCGTTCCCCCGGGCCGGCGCCGGACGAACTGGCCGGCCGTGGTGAAATTCGGCTGCTGCTGCGCCAGGCGGTGGACCAGCTGCCGTCGGAATACCGGCAATTGATCGCCCTGCGGCACGGTTCGGACTGCAGCTACGAGGAGATCTGCTCGATCACCGGCCTGCCTATGGGAACGGTGAAGAACCGGCTCTTCCGGGCGCGTAACCTGCTGCGGGACATGCTTGCCGGCAGCGAACTTCAGCGCGGGCCGGAGCGGGAGGAGGATCAGGAGTGACCAGGGAACCCCGTCATCCACAGGCGAACGAACTCCAGGCCTGGCTGGACGGTGACCTGTCCGGGACGGAGCGGCAGGAACTCTCCGGCCACCTGGAGGGGTGTGCTCGCTGCCGCGGCGAGCTGGCGTCTCTCGAGATGTTGTTCGCCGAGCTGGAGACCCTCGAGACCACCGGACCGGAGCCCGCCCCGCGCTTTGCCGGCAAGGTGATGGCGGAGATCCTGCGTCGGGATACTGAGGAGCGGGTGCGTCGGAATCGCGTGGTGGTGCCGGCAGCGGCGGCCGCCTGTTTCGCCCTGGTGCTGGCGCTGTGGCTGATGCCGTCCCCGGGATTGCCGGCGGCGGCATCCTCCAGCGGTCCGGCTCTGCCCGTGCTTGCCGGCGCTCTGCTGAAGATCGTCCACAGTGGAGCGGTGCTGGTTGCCGAAGGCCTGGACCTGGCTTTTCGGCTGACCCGGACCGCCTCCGTTCTCCTGGGAACGCTTCCCGGGTCGGTGTGGGTGGCTTGCCTGGCCCTGTTGTTTGCGGTCCACGGCGCCCTGGCCCTCTGCCTGCGGCGCTATGCCAGGGAGAATTTCGGGAGCATCCGGACATGATCGATATTTCAGGCCCCTCCACTCGCTGCCTCCTTCTGCTCTTCCTCATCACTCTCCTGCTGCCGGCCGCTGTGTACGCCGCCGAACCGAACACCATTTACGGCCGTGACCTCGTCATCGATGCCGGACAGGTGATTGCCAGGGACGTGATGGTGGTTTTCGGCTCGGTGACCGTGGAGGGTGTGGCCCAGCGGGACGTGGCCACGTTCGGCGGATCGGTGAAGGTCCGGGGCGAGGTGCAGGGGTCGGTGATAGCCCTCGGCGGTTCGGTGGACATCGAACCGGCCGGGGCGGTAAACGGCGACCTGATCTGTTTCGGCGGGACGGTGAGCCGGGAAGCCAGGGAACGGGTTTCGGGGAAAGTGGTGATGCTGGGGTCCCCCGGGCGCCTCTTCGGCCTTGGCGGCGAAAGCGCCGATTCCCCGCCGGCGGGGCTGCTCCAGTCCCTGCGCTGGCCACTGGTGCTGCTGCTGGGCTGGCTGGTGGTCACCCTGGTGGTGGGGCTGGCTTTTCCGGGACAGGTGGCAGTGGCGGCCGGGGAACTGGCCCGCAGGCCCCTGTTCAACGGGCTGGCCGGGATCCTCGGTGTGGTCGCGCTCTGTCTTTCGCTGGCCGCTTCGGTGCTCCTCTCTCTGCTGATCATCGGTATTCCCCTGCTGGTTATCTTCCTTGTGGCCGGCCTGGTGCTCAAGGTGTTCGGCATGGTGGCGGTATTCCACCTGGCCGGCCGCTGGATCGGCGGCCGCCTTTCTGCCGGTAGCCCCAACCCGCTGCTGCTGACCATGCTCGGATTCTGTGCCATTGGCCTGGTCCGCCTCATTCCCTGGGTGGGTCAGGTGGTCTGGTTGCTGGCTGGAATCCTGGGAATCGGGGTTTCCCTGACCACCAAGTTCGGTTCGGGCCAGGCCTGGTTCCGTCTGAAGAACTGACACCCCAAACCTGCGGCCATCTCACTGATCCGTCATGGTTTCTTCTCCTTCCTAAACGTTTGCCGCCACTGTGCCGATATGAAATGCGGGTGCCGGTTTCGGCCGGAACCTGCCGGTGGCGGGATTCTGAATCGCCTCCGGCGCAAAGGGGTTGCAAAAAGGGCGATCATCGCACTTATGGTGTCCGGCTCGGGAAACCGGATGACGGGATAGATACAGATTCCGAGAACTACCAGTGCCGCGCGAAGGAGCGAGTTGGTTTATGGCGAATTCACGTAGGGATGCGGACGGGGAGGAATCTGGTTCGAATCTCCTTACAGTGGCCGGCGGCTCCGACTTAAGCCCGATGGACTGGGTGGGCAAGGCCGGCACCGAGGAAACCGACCAGGAGAAAGCCGGTCCCGGCGGCGTTGAGAGATCCCTGTCCGGGGGTGGGGCACTGCACGAGATTTTTCGGCTGATTCACAAGATCAACAATCATCTCCAGGTGATTACCATCAATGCCGAGATGATGGAAATGATGAATGGAGGTTCGAACCGCTACATCGTGAAAATCATGGATGCCGCCATCCTCGTCCGGGAGCAGATGGACGATTTTCGTGATGCACACGGGGGCCAGGATCGACGCTTGCGGGACGTCGTGGACGATCTGGACCTCGATGACTTCGGCATAGGCTAGTTGTGCACCCGGTCCGCACGCCGACGATTTCCGCGCGCGGGACCGTGGTTCAGCGGTCTCCGAGCCTTCTCCGGAATGTCGAACAATCGCCGGGTGTGGGAATTGACTCACTCACGGAATTCCATTACATTCTGGCCCGTAAGGGCGCCATGGGCGTTGTGTGGCTCCGTATCTCCCCGCAGCCGTTCCCGTTCCCATCCCCTGTTCGAGAACCGACGAAATAGCAACGGCTGCCCCCGCCCGAATCAGCGTGTCGGCGACCTGTGCCTTCCCGGACGGCGGGGAGGAAAGACGAGGCACTGAGACCCATGGAACGGATGGCCAGGGAAATCCGGCGCCAGCTCAAGCGGGAGGAGACCTTCCGGGGGATTCTCCGTACGCTGGCCGGCTCCGCGACTCTGGAAACCCGTCTGGTCGGCGCCCTGGCCGGGCTCTCTCGGCTGGTCTCCTTCGATGCCTTTGAACTCAGTTTCCCCGACCCGGCCGGCGGGCCGGCCTGGTTTGCTCTGCGGGCGGACCGCGAGGCCCTCTCTTCGGCCGCCGGCTTCCAGCGCCGGACAGTATCCCATCCCGGAGGGTCGGACGGACCGGCCGCCCGGGCCCTGCTCCTGCGCAGCCCCATCTCAATGGACCGTTTCGCCGCCGCCGGCGACGGCAGACTGCCCGACGGCATTGACGCCTCGCTCACCGTCCCCCTCTTCTGCGGCGCCGACCTGAACGGTCTGATGGCCGTCTACTCCCGGCGCAGCGGCAGTTTCGCCCATGGTGACGTGGGTTTGCTGCAGCAGTTCGGCGACCTGGTCACCCTGGCCCTGGAGCAGCAGAAAGCGGCGGCGAACCTGAACCACGGCGGCAAGATGGCGGAGCAGCTGGGACGCCGACTGCCGGCAGTCTCCTCCTGCTCGCGCAGCGCCCAGTACCTGGCCGATTTGGAACAGGTGCTCGACGATGTCTTTTCCCTCCGGGGGTTCCGGCTTTTCGAGGTCCGGATGGAGTCGGGGGCCACAGATCTGGTGGAGCAGTTCCCCGGTCGGTCCGGGGGTGGTTCGGCCATGGAGGAAGGGCGGCGGACACGGTTGCCGGCGCCCGGGGTGGCCATGCTGGCCGAGGGCGACATCAGGGTGGCTGAAGACAGCCGTGAAACGGCCACTCTGCTGCGGCTGACGGCACCATACGACCCCTCTTCCACCACGGTGTTGATCCCGCTGCGGGAGGAAGGGGTACCGGCCTGGCTGGTCACCGCTTCCGGCGACCCGGCGCTGCTGGGTGAGCCGACCACGGTCAGCCTGCTGCGGATCCTGCAGAACACGGTGGAGCAGGCACTGTCCGGCATGACGGTCTACCGCGGGCTCCGCGCGGACCTGGCCCGGCTTACCGGGCTGCTCTCCCTGGCCAGGGTTCTCACCGAGCTTTCCCCGGAGAGTGGTGTGTTCCACGTGGTGATCGACAAGATCGGTGAGTTGATCGACTTTGATGGCTGCACGCTATACGTACTCGAAGGCGACGACCAGGACCTGGTGCCGGTGATCTCCAACGAGGAGCCGGACCCCGGCGGGCGGCCGCGGGCCGGCGGGAACCGCCGCCGGCAGTGGCTGGAGAGTGTGCTGCAACTGGGTGAGGCCAGGATGCTCAACGGTGTCGACTCCGGTGACGGATCGGGCGAGCACCTGATGGCCAGCCCCCTGCTGCACCAGGGACAGCCTTTTGGCATCTTCTGTATCCGGCGCGGTACCAGACCGTTCAGCGCGGACGATCTCTCTTTGCTCTCTACGCTTGCCGGTTTCACCGCCGACGCCATGCACCGTTCGCTGTGCCGCCAGGAGCAGGTGTCGCTGCACCGGGCGTTCAGCCTGGTGGACCAGCACGCCGGAGAGGGGATCCTCTTCCTCGACGGCCGGATGAAGGTCATGCGGACCAGCAGGGAGGCGCTGCGCCTGCTGGGCTGTCCGGCGGACGAACTGCTGGGCCGCGATCTGCGGGACCACCTCTTCCGCAACGGTGCGGAGGCCGACGGCCTGCTGGAGCAGCTGCAGGCCGGGACGAAAGTCGAGAGGTTTCGTACCTATGCCCGTCCGGCCAGCGAAGCGCCGCTTCCGGTGGTGGTCACCGCGGCGCTTCAGGACCCGGAGGCCGGCGCGTCCGGCGGCCTGGTCCTGGTGCTCCGCGACGCCACCCGCCGACTTCGTCTGGAGCACCGGTTGAAGCAGGCGGCGGTCACTGATCCGCTCACCGGACTGAAAAATCGTCACGAGGCCTACCCGGCGCTGGCCGCCGAACTGGAGCGGGGTCTGCGCCGGGATCGTTTTCTCTCCGCCCTGCTCTTCCGGGTGCGGAGCCTGGACGAGTACTACACCCGTCTGGGCTGGCTGGAGGGGGACAAGATGGTCAAGGAGGTGGCCGGAATCATCAGCAAGCGGATCCGCGGGCACATGGATGCCGCCTATCGCTTCGGTGACGGCTCGTTCCTGGTGATCATGCCCGATACCCCCGGCCGTGATGCCGAAGCCGCCTCGCGCCGGATCCTCGACGGGGCGGCCAGGGTGTACAGCGGCCGGGTGGAGCTGGATGCCGCGGTGGCCCAGAGCCGTTTTGCCGACACCCCGGACACCATTCTCCAGCGGCTCTTCACCCGTTTGGAGGGGCCGGAGTCCGTCCTCCCCTGATCTTCTCCGTACAGAACAAACCCCGTCATGTCGGCTGCGGGCCGCATGCCGGGGTTCGCTGTTGTGTTCCTAGTAGTCCCTGGCGTTGATCAGAACCACGTTTTCCCGGGAAATCAGCCGGGCGTGGCCGCTGTCCGCCGCCAGCACCAGCCGGATCAGCACCCGGCGGCCTCCGGTGGGGCCGCCGATCATCACTTCGAAACCGTGGGGAAAGCCGTCATTGGTGGTGTCCACGGTGGCGAAGGCCGGGACCGTGTCGATGAGGTCGAACTGTGCGCTGGTATTGAACGCCACGCTGTAGACCATTTCCCCGCCGATCCGTGGAGCGTCCAGGTTGGCGATGGCCGGAGTGGAGTTCAGCACTTCGATGTCGTAGTCCCCGGTGGGCGTGCTGGAGAGGGATCCGCCGGCAAAATTGTGGAATGCTGCGTCGGCATCCTCGTCCGGGTTCCAGGCCACGGTCACCGCCGGCCGGTCGGTGGACGCGTCCGCCACCTTCAGCTCCTGCAGGGTGGCGGTGAGGATCACGCCCCCGTCATCGAAGTTGTTGAGCCGCTGGAGCTGGTTGTAATCGGCGAAGAGGACGCTCTGCCAGCGGCAGAGTTGGAGGATGCTTCCCTCGCTCTCGATCACGCCGGCGGTGCTCCTGGTCAGGTAGTAAAATTTGAACTGGTAGAGGTCGATTCGCACACCGTTCGATGAGTTGAGATACGGTGTCTCCGCCTGGACGAAGAGCAGGGCGTTGCCCACGCTGGTCGGATCGAAGGGGTTGGTGGCATCGCCGATCAGACTGGGCGAGAACGAGCCGTTGACCTCGATGGAGGGCAGGGAGGTGGTGTCCAGCGGCGGCGGAGAGCTGGTCAGGTCCAGGGCCGCCATATACCCGTTGCCCTGGGTGGTATCGTCGATCAGCTTTTTGGACTGCAGCACCTCGGTCTTGATCTCGTTGACCAGCCGCTGGCCGTATTCGCTGAGGTCGTTGTTGGCCTCCAGGTAGAGGTTCGTCTGGGCCGTGCCCACCAGCAGGTCGTAGACCATGATGCCCATGACGGTGAAGAGGAACATCACCACAATCAGTTCGGTGAAGCTCACCCCGGCATCTCCACGCTGGCGTCGTCGCTTGTTCAGTAGCTGTCTCATCTTTCAACCCTCCGGCACACCTCGCGGCGGTGCGGCACGATGTGTTAGCGCTGGATGAAAATCCGTCGCTGGTGATAAGCGTAGTGCAGCAAGAGTGCGTCGCGGTAGACCTCCGCACGGATGACGTAGCTTCCCTCGGGGAACCGCCCGGAATCGGAAACGCTCCAGTTGTAGGTGCTGCCGCTGGAACACTCGTGAGTGGCGTCCGGCCGCACCCCGGTGGCGCAGGGCGTGTTGTCCTGCATGTAGAACCAGGTGGCGCCGGAATCGATGGAATATTTCACCGCGTAGACCAGGTCGTCAGCCTCGGAGAACCCGGCGGCATAGTCGTTGGTGTACTTGTTGTTGTCCCAGCGTTTCCACTTGGTCGACCAGACCATGGTGACGGTGGTGGGATCCTGCAGGCTGTCCACCTCGGAGGGGCTGGTGATCTCCAGCCGCGGAACCTGGTGGATCCGGCCGTCGGTCCCCGGGATGCCGGCGTTCATCAAGCCGTTGACCAGCGAGATCACCGCCAGCCGGCCGAGGAACGCCTCACCGGAGTTCACGCCGCGGTCCAGCCCGCTCATCACGAAGAACGCGTAGTCGTCATCGGTGAGGTTCATGTCCGGATTGTCGGCGCTCTGCAATGAGATAAGCCCGTTCCCGTGCTGAGATGAACTGTTGGCGTAGAAGATCTTGGTGACGTCGGTGGTGTTGCGCACGGTGGAATACTCGGTTTCGTTCCACTCGTTGGGGAAGCGGGAGCCATAGTCCAGCTTGAAGGGCCGCGAGGCGGTAAGTATCTTCGGCATGGGGAAGTTGAAAATCTTGCCCATCTCCTTGCCGTCGGCGGTCCTGGTACTTTCGGCTCCGTTGGCATAGTCGTGGTTGAACGGGCCGTTGCCGCTGCCGGTGGCGTTGAAGAAGCTGGAAGAACCGTTGGTGCTGGTCCGCCGCCTGCGGTCGGAGCCGTTCATGAAGTCGAGGCTGGTGTGGGCCAGGTCGCGCCACCGTTTGCTGCGGAAGGCGCCGGACAGCAGGTTGCCGTTGGTCTGGTAAACAGACCCGGACAGGTATTCCGCATCGGGGAAGGTTTCGCCCAGCCAGGGGATGCCGAACCATTTGGCATTGCCGCTGTTGGCCAGTTCCTCGATGGCCCGGGTGGAGCCGGTGATCGACTTCATGTCGATCGAGCCGCCGGAGCCGTCATACGGCTTGCCGTTCACCGGGATGCCGCTAGGGAAGCCGTTGGCCGAATCGGCGCCCACCTCGTGTCCCAGACCGACATAGTAAAAGGAAAAACCGTTCATGGTGGTGAACAGGGCTCCCGAATTCAGAATGCCGCTGCGCAGGAAACTGGCCTGCCGCGGATAGTCGAACTCCACCCGGTCGCCGCTCCAGCCGTGCCGGCAGCGGTTGAAGCCGCTGTAGCCCGCCATGGTGCTGTCGTCCTGCCAGAACCAGTTGTAGCGGTGGTCCAGCTTGACGTCGAGGTAGGGCGAATGCCGGGGGTCGCCGAGGATCTGGTAGCGTTCGGTCACCGGGGTACCGGCGTTGCCGATCCAGACATAGGTCTCGGACAGGTTGTAGGGGTGGTTGTCCCGGGTGCCGGTCTGGTTCACCAGCAGGCCGGAGTTGTCCAGCAGGTCCGGGTTGCTCACGTCCACGTCGAGGTCGGTGATCCGGGTCTGCACGGTGAGCATGCCGTCGTCGGGCAGCACCCGTTCCTTGAGCGTGATGACCCAGCGGGCCGTGTTTTTCGGCACATTCCCGGTGGTCATCAGATTCTGGCTGAAATCGCTGCCCACCGGGCAGGGGATGTAGTCCTGGCCGTACAGGCGGTCAGCTGAGTTCAGGCCGGTCCCGTCACCGGGAGACGGGGGACACTCCAGCGGTGTGTAGTAGAGCGAGATAACCGAGGCCGTCTCGTCATCCGGAGTCCCGCCGTCGTCGGGGATCACGGTGATGTTGTAGCTCATGAAGGGTTCGAATGTCTGCACCGAACCCCAGCTCGTATCCCATTCCCGCCAGACCTCGGGGATGTCCCAGGAAGCGGCTGCCGCGGCGATGTCCAGGCCCCGGTAGTCGTAGTTGGCGTTGTTGTAGGTGGTGGCGTCGAGGGACCAGTCCAGGGACGGGTTGTCCTCCAGCACTCCGCCGTATATCGGCGTGATGGTGAAGTCGGCGTTGCTGCCGTTGGTGGAATGCTGGGTGTCGTCGAGGATCACCCCGGGGAGGCGGAGCACGATGGCCTCCTTCATGAAGTGCCGGTTGTCCGCCGCGTCGTAGGCCCCGGACGACGGGGTGGCATCGCTGTAGGCCTTGGTCAGGAAGGCGTGGACCCGCACGGTCACGTCCTCGTTGTTGGCGTATTCCAGTTCTTCCGGATGGGTCACCACCCGCACCCCATGGCGGCTCGGGCCGTCATAGTAGAAATCACCCAGTGTCGTACCGTCTTCCTGCGGATCCTTGGCCGGGTCCGAGTAGTTGCGGATTGGCGGGGTGGGCAGCAGTTCGCCGTGCAGGTTGAGGATGATGGAGTTGCTGTAGTTATCAGGGTTGCTGTTCAATTCCTCCAGCAACTGGCGCAGGCTCGGTTCGTTGTCATCGGCGGCGCGGGCGGCCCGCATCTCCAGTTCCATGGGGTAGCGGACACAGTGGTTGTATTCGTCGGCCAGGGTATAGGAGGTGGCGTTCACCAGCAGCCCGTCCACGTTCAACCGGGCACCGATCTTTTCCGGGTCGTAGTAGAGGAAGTTGTCCGAGGAGCGCACCAGGCCCGGGTAGTGGTAGACCTGGTCCACCGCGGTGCCGGGCCCGTCCACCAGGTTGAGATACGGGGTGTAGAGCTGGTCCCGTCCGTAGCCTTGGCGGGTGATCCAGTGCACACGGAACTCCAGTCCGGGGTTGCGCGACTGGAGGTCGTTGATCGAGTTTTCCACCAGCGGGCGGATGGTGGACATGTGGACCCACCAGCCGGGCACGTTTTCCACGGCGATGCAGTAGACGTCGAAAACCTGGCTCGGCGGGAAGAAGTCGCCCACCGTGCGAATGATGGTGGTGATATCGGCCAGGGTCTTGTCCTCGACGCCGTTCTGCGTCTTGAAGACCTTGACGTGGACCAGCCGCACGTCCCGCGAGTTCTCGTTGGGCACCGGACGGACGTTCACCCGGCGCAGGTAGTTCCAGTTCCCACTGTCCCTCGCCAGGTTTTCACTGAGGGCGTCCGCCGGGTCGGTGACCCCTTGCTGGGTGGTGAGCACCGGCAGGCTGACGATACCGTCATCGTAGTTGTCCAGCATGTCGGCGTGGGTCTCACCGCCGCCCTGGACATAGGCCCGCAGCTCGTTGACGATCTGGATCGCCTTCTGGGTGGCGAAGTCCTTCTCCTTGTTCGCCTTGGTGGTGGTGAAGGAAACACCGATGTAGTGGACCACCATCAGCAGGGTGGCGGTGAGCAGGAAGAGGGAGATCAGCATCTCGGCCAGCGAAATGCCGCGGTCGCCCCGTTTCCTTCCGGCAAGAATCTGTATCCGTTTGTTCATCGTTCTCCTCGCAATCATCTCTTGCGGCCGCGGCCCCCGGGGGCCATGGTGGTTCAGATGCCCCTGTTGGCCACGTGGTAGGGCGACCGCGCCGCGCGGTACTGACCCAGTTTCTGGCGGACGATGTCCATGATGTCCTGGTCATACATGATTTCGGCGATATCCAGACTGCCCTCGATGGTGGTATTCCCCATCACCATCACCGTACCGCTGATCAGCGACGGTGACTTCTGGGTGTAATTGCCGGTGACGAATATCAGCCCGGAATAGATCGAAAGGCTGTTGTTGTCGATAAGCATGTCGCCGTCAACGATGACGATGCCGCCGCCGTTGAGCGGGCGGCTGTTGGTGAAGGTGGCGTTGCCGTCGATGTAGATGATGCCCAGCGAGGGCAGTTCCGGCGGCAGGTCACTGATGGACGTGACGTAGATGTCGGCCAGGCTCTGCAGGTCCTCCGGCGTGGAAGCGAAGACCTGGCGCACCAGGGCGGTCACCGAGTCGGTCTGGCCGGGAAAGACCGCGGCCTGGTTGCGACCGCCTTCGATGATGCCGCCGTTTCTCCGCACCCGGCCGCCGCCGCTGCGGTCGAAGACGATGGCCGCGGTGGTGATCCCGCGCACCCGCCCCTTGGTGTTGATATTCACCGTTCCGGTGTCGGAAATGATCGCGGCGTTGGCGGTGGGGGCGATGGCCAGCCGCTGAATCTCGCTGGCCAGGGTCACCTGCCGCACCACCCGGTTGGGATACTCGTTGTAGGCTTTTTCCGGATTGTTCCGTTCGTAGACGATACCCTTGCTCTCCACATACCACACCGTTCCCGGCGCGGCCTCCTCGGAGGCGATGATCCGCTGGGCAGAGATGTCCTGCACCACCACGTCGGTGGAGACCGGATCTACTTTCATCACTTCGTAGCGGCCGTAGTGGCCGGTCTGGGAACTGATTTCGAATTCGCGGACGATGCCGATGGTGGCATCCTCGGTGTCGATGATGTCCTGGTCCGGGTCGTAGACCGGTACGAACAGGGCCACCGGCTGGGTCGACTGCCGGCGGAACCAGGAGAGCGAATCGGTTATCCCAGCCTCGGCCGCACTGGTGGCCTGTCCCTTGAGGTTCAACTCGTGGACAATGGCGTCACGCGTGGTGGTGAGCAGGGTCAGCCCGATGATGATCAACGACGAGCCGAGGAGAATGACGAACAGGGCGAGGAGGATCGTCGATCCTTCCTGCCCGCGAAGTTTTTCTCCGAAATGTTTTTCGCTCACTGGGAGGTCCTCCTTGCGGCGTTTATCTGCCTGATTTCTTATCGGTCGATACCATAGGCAGCAATAACCATACCAGCGAATAAATTTCAGCGTGCAAGTGTTGGAATAGCGTGGGATATTCTTTCGAGAGCAGTGTTGCCCCGCCCAGACCCCGGCCGGATCTGTTACGGGGTTGTAACCGGGTGCACCCCAGGTTCCCCCGGTTGCGCCAGGTTTGACGGCGGCACTTGGACGGTGATACCATTTCCTCTTGATAGACCACTTGAACAGGGACGTTCTGGTCATCGCCGGGCAGTTGCTGCCGGGGGATGGCGGAGAGATGCGGCATGACCGCCCTGCGGCTGAGTGAAATTGGTGGACCGCTTGGAAAGCGATGGTTTTCCTGGTTTCTGACCTTTTTTTTCCTCTACCTGCTGGCGGATACGTTTCTCGAGGACGGTCCCTTTGGCGCAACGATCACTTTTATTTCACTGGCCCTGGCGCTGACGGCGTTTTTTTCCGGAGCCCTGGGGCGGTCCAGAAGCTGAACCGGCGGGGAGGCGGACCCGGATGACCGACAAGGCAATCATCCTCGACAGCGGAATCGTTAAAACCCTGCACCGGGTGATGTCCACCGGAGACGCCGGCGCTCGCCTGGAACTGGCCCGGGCCTTCACCGTGCGGGCGATGCACGCCGAGGCCCTGGAGCAGAGCCGGCGGCTGATCGCGGACGACCCGGGCAATGGCGACGCCTGGCTCGAGGCGGTGCGGTCCACGTTCCACCTCAGCGAGGAGTCGGTGCCCGAACTTCGTGATCTGTTTCTCAAGGATGCTGCCCCCTTCGCCAAGCAGGGTTGGTATCAACTGACTTTGGGACTGCTGCATTTCTATGCCGGTGAAGAGGACCTGGCCCGCCAGATGGTGGAGCAGGTGGTGGAGGTGAACCAGCAGGACTCCCGGGCCTGGGAGGTGCTGGGGAACATCAATTTCAACCTCGGTGACACCGAAGCGGCACTGGACTGCCTGAGCACTGCTCTCGAGCAGGACCCGGACAACCTGTCGGCGATCCACCTTCTGGGCACCTGCTACTACCGCATGGGCGAAGCGGAGCAGACACTGATCCACTACCAGAAGGCCATTGCCCATGAGGAGATGTTCGCCCGGGCCTGGATCTCGCTGGGCGAGTTCTTTATGCGGGACGAGGGGGGATACGCCAAAGCGCTGCAGTGCTTCAGCCGGGCGATATCCATCAACCCTCACAACTACGACGCCTATTTCTTCCTCATCGACTACTACATCCAGCACCGGCAGTTCGAACTGGGCCTGGCCGAGGCGCACCGCATCCTGCAATTGCAGGCCAGCGACCACCTCCAGGCCGAAGCACACAATTACATCGGCTATATGCAGTTCAAGCAGGGGCTCTACGAAGAAGCGGAGTCCAGCTACAAACGTGCCCTGGAACTGGACGACCAGTTCGCGTCGCCCTGCCAGAATCTGGGGCTGCTGCATCTCAGCCGCAAGGAGATCGATCATGCCCGGATCCTCTTCAAGCGGGCCATCGAACTGGATCCCACCGTTGCCTGGTCACACACCAAACTGGGATACATCTATTTTGACGAGCGGGTGATGGACAAGGCCGAGTCGCACTTCAATTCGGCGCTGGGGAACGATTCAGAGGATTACTGGGCCATGCTCGGCCTGGCCGAGATCAACCGGGTCCAGCGGAAATACAAAAATCAGCTGGAGTACTGCCAACGAGCGGTGGCGCTGCAGCCGGACCACACGAACGTGCAGAACCATCTGGGCATTGCCTACGAGTGCAACCGGAAATACGACGAAGCCGAGGCGGCCTATCTACGGGCGATGGAAATCGATCCGTTGAACCGCTGGGCGGCCAACAATCTGGGGTATTTCTACGAGAAACTGCTGAAACGGGAAAAGTCCGACATCTATCGGGATAAAGCCATAAAGATCTGGAAAAAACGACTGCAAATCTGTGCCCGCACCGGTCAATCGACCCGCGGCGCCATCAGCCATTTGAGCAAACTCGGTATTCCCCAACAGCAGATCGACGCCTGGATGCAGGAATAACAGGCCGGTCCCACCGGACCGCACCCACGCCCCGTCGACACGGGGGCCGTGGCTGGTCCGGCTGTACCCTTCCATTCGGTGACGAGGGAATGGCAAGAAAAAAACTGAAGAGCAAGAACAGCGGCAAGCAGAACGGTGATACCGACCGGCGGCAGGCTCCCGAGCCGGACGATCAGATGGAGCGCAGTGAAATCGCAGCCTGGCTGGACACCTTCTGCCGGCTGGCCGGGGAGGTGGGCGAGGAGGACGAGGGGATCAGCCACCTGGTGGTTCCCGAGGACTACCGGGGGTCGGTGAGCAGGATTCTCGCATTGATCGAAAAGCGGGAGCGTGAGCGGAACAGCGCACCCGCAGCGGCCGGCCTGGCCGCTCCCCAGTTGATCCGGTTGCTCGAGGAAGCCGGTGTGGCCGGACTCACCGATGCGGCCATGGCCTCGGCGGCTCTGGGTTCCAGGGGCCAGTTCGCCATTCTTGAGGATCTCTCCTCCTTTGCCGTTGCCCAGGGGCAGTCGGAGGGCACCGAAGGGCTCAGACAGGTGGGCCACCTGCTGCAGGACCTGGCGGAGTCGCTGCCTGGCGAACCGCCGGAGTTCCATGTCCAGCGGTTCTGGGAACTGGCCCCGGGACACCGGGAAATCCTGCTGCGCCTGCTCCACGAAAAGGCCGGGGAAGAGGTGATTCCCTTCCTTGGCCTGGTGTGCGGCCGGGATAAGGCGGTGGACCTGCAGGTGGTTGATCTGGCGGGGACGGTGGCCTCGGAGCAGGCGGCCGCCCTGCTCCTGCGCCTGGAGTCGGAAGCCGGTAACAAGCTGGTGCTCAAGGCGGTGAGCAAGATGCTCTACAGCCTGCGCAGCAAGGGCGTAAAGGGCGCCGAGCGGACTCCCACCACCTCCGGGGAAGAGGGGTCACCGATCCGTTTCGAGGAAGCGATCGAGACCCGGGCCTTTATCAGTGGCATCGACTGGCAGGGCCAGCGCCTGGTGCTGCTGGCCGGCCTGCCCGGGACACGGGGGTTTGCCGTTGCCCAGGCCCTGATGGATGACGTGCGGGGTATCCGGGAATTCACCGTCTGGAAGATGTCCCGTGCCGACCTGCGGGAGATGGTCGACCGGGCACAGCAGCGCAGTTCCCTGTTGCTCTGTGAGGTGCCGGCGGAGCACGCCTACTTTGTTCTCGAGGAGGCTTTCCAAAGCGCCCGGCCGCTGGGCTTCGACCCGCCTCGCGAATTCCTGCACTGGCGATCCTCCGAATCCTGGCCCCGCACCGACCACCTGGAGTACCAGCACCCCGTGCATTCCCTGGTTCCGGCACCTGCCGCCGACGGACTCCCTGATCCCTCGGGAGCCGACTGGTCGCGCCTGCTGGCCACCGATCCGCTCACCGGCTGGACCCTGGGCCCCGAGGAGGCGGCCAGGGCGTATCGCGAGGTGCAGGCCGGAGGAGAGAGCACCATCATCGTCCCCGGGGCGATCCAGGAAGAGCGGCAGCAGGAGGCGTTCCAGCAGGTGGTGTCCGCCCGCTTCGATACTGTTACCTGCGGCCGCTACCGCCGCCGGCTGGAGGAAACCGCTTACCTGCTGCACCTCTCCGGCAAGGGCGAGGAAGCCGGCCTGGCACTGATCGCCGGTGGGCGCATCGGCGGGATGACGGACCGGATCTGGGACCATCCGCTGATTGCTGCCCTGGTACAGCGGGACCTCGATCTGGTGGCCCGGCGGGAAAAGGAAGCTCGGGAACAGGACGTGTCGCTTGTCCGCTCCCCCTGGGAACGCAAGCCGGACGGACAATAGTGCTCCCGTTCCCCTCACCCGGGTCGCTCACCACTCTGTGATAAAATGGCCTCTCCGCCGGGGCCGGGGCCTGCCGGATCCCGCCAGGGCACAGTCTTCAGAATTGTAGTGGGAGGTCGTCCCGTGCGCGTTCTGCTGGTCAATCCGCCGGCAAAAACGATTTTCGCCCGTCTGGGGATGAGTCTGCCGCCGCTGGGCCTGCTCTATATCGCGTCCGTGCTTGAAGCACAGGGGCACCAGCTGGCGGTGCAGGATTTTGCCGTTGACGGCCGGGTGGAGAAATTCGATTTCAGCCCCTGGGACGCGGTGGGCATCACCACCGACACCTGTCGAGCGGAGCAGGCATACGGTATCGCCCGCCGGGCCAAAGACGCCGGTGCGCTGGTGGTGATGGGCGGACCGCACACTCACTACTGCGAAGAGGAAGCGCTGGCTCCCGGCCACGTCGACTACGTGGTTCACGGCGAGGGCGAGGAGACCATGGCCGAACTGCTGGCGGCCGTGGGTTCCGGCGCCGATCCGCGGCAGGTGCCGGGCCTGGCCTGGGCCGAAAAAACGTTGTCCAACGGCGAGGTGGAGATCCGGCGCAGTGGCCGGCGGGCACCGGTGGACGATCTTTCCGCGCTGCCTTTCCCCGCCCGGCACCTGCTGCGGCTGCATGAGTATGACAAAGCCCGGGTGTGGGGCCGGTCAACGGCCACCATCAGCACCAGCCGCGGCTGCCCCAGCAACTGCCACTTCTGCTCTGTTCCTGACTTTGTCGGCCGCCGGCTCCGCTTCCGAACCCTCGAGAACGTGATGCGGGAGATCGACGAGATCTACCATCGCCATGGCTACCGGGCGCTGGCCTTCATGGATGACAACTTCACCGTGAATCCGCAGTGGGCGTCCGGCATTGCCGAGGCGATCATCGAACGCGGATATGACCTCAACCTCTGGCTTTTTTCCCGGCCGGATACCATTGTACGCAACCCGGAGATGGTGCGGCTGCTGGCCCGGGCGGGAACGAAGACCATTTTCATGGGTATCGAAAGCGGCCGGGAGGAGACGCTGGAAGCGTTCAACAAGCGGTGCGCACCCGACGTTGCCCGGGAGGCGGTGGCCCTGCTCAAGCAGGAGGGCATCGAGACCCTCGGAGCGTTCATCCTCGGGGCTCTGGAGGATGACCGGGAGGCCGTGCGTCAACTGGTGGACTATGCCAGGGAACTGGATACCGAGACGGCTCAGTTCTCGATTCTCACGCCGTTTCCCGGGACCCGGCTCTACCAGCAACTGCAGCCGCGCATCAAGGTTCGCGGCTGGTCTGAATACGATGGCAGCCACCTTGTCTTTGACCACCCGTCGTTCCCCGGACGATCCATGGAACGGTGGTTGATCTGGGCCAATATTCGCTTCTACTTCCGCTCCCGGGAGTCCATCGGCCGGTTCTTCACCTTTCTCCGGAATCGCCGCCGGAGCGGCCGGGAACCGCTGCACCAGATCTGACGCTCTGAATTGGGAGTTCTTTCATGGGGATCCTGTCCCGTCCCGGCACTCACCGAGACCGCGTTGCGGCGCGGGGCACGTGCCTGCTCTTCTGCCTGCTGCTGGCGGCACTGTTTCCCGGCGGCCAGTTGTCCGCTCAGGAACTGGACGGCATGCAGGTGGAGCGGGATGCGGTGGCCGACCTGTTGCGCTGCCACCTGAAAGCGCTGGGGGGGCGTGAGCGGATTCTGGCCCTCACCGGGGCCCGGGTGACATCAACGGTGAAGGCCTTTGGGCTGGAGGGGCGCAGTGTCACCTGGACCGGTGCTCCAAACCTGATCCGCAACGAGCTGGACCTGGGGTTCATTACCCAGTCTGCCCTGTTCGATGGTGAAACGGCCTGGAAGATGGATGGCAACCAGCGGGTTTCCCGCCTGGAAGGCCAGGAGCGGGAGGCCCTGGTGGGCCGGGCGGTCTTCGCCAGCCACCTGTACTGTTTCCCGGAAATCAACGGTTCCCTCTACCAGTATCGCGGGCCCACCAAGCGGGATGGCCGGACCCTGCTCTGCCTGGAGGTGTCTCCACCGGGGGGTGCCCCGGCCAGCCTGTACTTTGATCCCGACAGTTGCCTGCTGGTGCGCAGCGAGATCCGGCACAAGGAACTGGACTCGGTGACCACCTACGGCGATTTCCACAAGGTGGATGGTGTTCTTTTCCCCTTCCATTCCTTGCTTTCCACCGGTGATGCCCGATTTGACGTGGAGACCCGGGTTGAATCGGTGACCCTCGATCCGGTGGTGGACGACCGATTTTACACCCTGGCCGAAGCCGAGGAGGTGGGCTTCGACTGTCGCCTGACCAATGGTGATGCCGCTGAGGACATCCCCATGTATCTGGCCACTGACCTGATCATGCTGGAGGTGGAGGTCAACGGCGCGGAGGGGTTGCATTTTCTGCTGGACACCGGGGCCTCGGTGAGCGTGATCAACCAGTCGCTGGTGACCCGTCTGGGGCTGGAGAAAAAAGGCCGGCTGGTGGAGGTGATCGGCGCTGCGGGCCGGGCTGAAGCCTCTTTTACCCGGGTGGACTCCATCGCCATGCCCGGCCTGGAACTGGTGAACCAGCGATTGCTTTCGGTGGATCTCGACCTCTTTCTGCCCTATGTGGGGCTCCAGGTGGACGGAATACTCGGATATGATTTCATCAGCCGCTTCGTGCTCAAGATCGACTACGAAAACCAGACTGTCAGCGCCTACCGGCCATCAGCCTACCGCTACAACGGCGAGGGTCAGGTGCTGGACATCGAGCTTCAGGGCAACCTGCCGGTGATCGAAGGCCTGGTGGAGGACCAATACCAGGGCCGGTTCCTACTGGACACCGGGGCCAGTGCCGCGCTGGTTCTGCACCGGGAGTTCATCGAGGCCCACAACCTGTTGCGAGGAAAGCGGGACCGGCGGGAAGTGTTCAGCGGGGGAGTGGGAGGCGTGGTGCGGCAGATCTCCGCCCGCCTTTCGGCGTTCGAGGTTGGCCGCTACAGTTTTGCCGACCTGCCGGCGCTGTTCAGCCTCGAGCCGCGAAGTGAGGGCCGGGCACGGCGGACCCCGGTGTCGGGGAAGATCGGGGCCACGCTGCTCAATCACTTCACCATCTATCTCGATTACCGGCGCGGACAGGTTGTGCTGGAGCCCAACAGATTCCACAGCGAACCGGTGCGGGTGGACCGTTCGGGGATGCAGCTGGTGCTCAGTGACGGTAATGTGCTGGTGGCCGGGGTGGCGAAGAGTTCACCGGCCCGGCGGGCCGGGGTACGGGTTCTGGACCGGATGGTGATGCTCGACGGCCGGCCGGTCCTGGAGCTGGGACTGCCCTATATCCGGGACGTTCTCCGCGGACCGGCGGGGAACAGGGTCCGGCTGATGCTGGACCGCCGGGGTAAGGAGCGGAAGGTCACCCTCAAGCTCAAGGAGTATCGGTAAAACCTCACCTGTGGCCCGATAGCGTCGTTGACGGCTTCTTCGAAATGCTCACATACCATCCGAGTATGCTGCGCTTTCTCATCAGCCGTCGCCTCGCTCTCGAACCACATCTGAGGTTTTTCTTTGCTTGCGGTAACAGGTGAGTGCCTAGTCCAGGTATTCGTTGATCTCCTGGTCGGCAAAATTGCGGGTGACATACCAGTTGGCCTGATTGCGGAAGAAGGACTTCGGCTTGTCGGGACAGATCTCGTTGTAGAAGATCAGGTAGTGCCGCTTCACCGGGTGGTGGAAGAAGCCCAGACGGATCATCGTTTCCCGCATGTCGGGGATGAAAAACTCCAGGCCTTTGGCCACGTCACAACGCTCCCGGCGGAAGCGAGCCAGCGTCTCATGCACCAGCGCCCGGATAACGGCCTCGTCCCTGCGCCGGGCGAGGAAGTCCACCAGGAGCCCTTCGCGAATTCCGTTGTGCTTGAGCACCGTGCGATACACCATGTAGCCCCGCATGACGCCGGAGCCGTCCCGGATCACCAGTTTGGTGTAGTGTTTTCCCGGGTAGTCGCAATAGCGCCAGTTGAGATACGAATCGTCCCGCAACACGATGATCGGATAGCCGGGGCCCACCCGGGCGAAGAAGTCCGAGGTATCCTTGTCGAAGCGTTCCACCTCTTCGATAGCCAGACCGGCTTCACTGGGGGTGCCCAACCCCTTGAATATCCGCTGTATGGCCAGAGCCGGTTTCAGGGCCAGGTTGGCGATACCGGTGAGCAGGGGGTTCAGGGATTTTCGCTGCAGCACGTAGCGGGCATTCAGCGGAAGCACCATCGGGCCGAAGGCCCCCACCTCGTCCACCCCCACCTTTTTGCCGGCGCGCAGCCAGATGGGCACCGTCTCCTGGATCGGAAACCCCGACCCGAGGGTGGACGCGGAGAGCTTGATCACTTCCCGGGCCAGGCGGAAGCCCTTCATTCCGCCGCGGTGTTCGGGGTGGACCATGTAGTCCATCACCCAGTGGGAGTTGTAGATCGACCCGTCCACCATCAGCTGGGCCGGGACACAGGATACCGAGCCGATGATCACACCCTCTTCCTCGAGGATGAAGATCACCGGCCGCTCCGGGTCCGTGCTGGGGTTCATCTCGTAGAGCCACTCCCAACAGGCCAGGTTCATCTCGCTCTTCTCTTCGTCCCAGCAGGCGGCGAAGAGCTTGAGCAGGGCAGGTTTGTCGTCCTTGCAGTAGTTGCGGATCTGGGTGGACGGTCTGGCGGCCATGATGTTCCCCGTATTCAGTTGCAGATGACGGCGGCCACCTTTTCCACGGCCTGGTCGATCTCTTCCCTGGTGATCGTGAGCGGGGGCGCGAAACGAACGGTCTGCTCATGGGTATCCTTGGCCAGGACTCCCATCTTCATCATCTTTTTCAGGTAGGGTTTCGCCTTGCCCGCCTCCTTGGTGAATTCCATGCCGATGAGGAGCCCCTTGCCGCGAATATCCTTGATCAGCGGCGAGTTGAGCGCCCGGAGTTTGTCCATGAAGTAGGCGCCCTTCTCCGTGGCCTGTTCGTCCATCCGCTCTTCCTGCATCAACTCGATGGCGGCGATGGCCACTGCCGAGCTGAGCGGGTTGCCACCGAAGGTGCTGCCGTGGCTGCCGGGGGGGAAGGCGGCATCCATCGCCTCGTTCGATGCGGCCACCGCCGACACCGGCATGATGCCTCCGCCCAGCGCCTTGCCCATGATCAGTGCGTCGGGCCGCATGTCCTCGTGCTGGAAGGCGAAGACCTTGCCGGTGCGGAAGAAACCGGTCTGCACCTCGTCCAGCACCAGGAGGACGTTGTGGCGGTCACAGATTTTACGGATTTTTTTTAGATAGCCGTGGTCGGGGACGATGATCCCGCCTTCGCCCTGGATCGGTTCCACCAGGAAGGCCGCGGTGTTGGGAGTGATCGCCGCTTCCAGGGCCTCGGCATCGTTGTAGGGCACGGTGACAAAACCGGGGGTGTACGGGCCGAAATCGTCATGGGCATCGGGATCGTCGGAGAAACTGACGATGGTGGTCGTGCGGCCGTGGAAATTGCCCGAGCAGACGATGATTTCGGCCTTGTTCTTCTCGACGCCCTTGACCCGGTAGGCCCAGCGCCGGCTCATCTTGATCGCCGTCTCCACCGCTTCGGCCCCGGTGTTCATCGGCAGCATTTTCTCCATACCGGTGAGTTTGCAGAGCACATCGGCGAAAAGGGCCATCTCCTCGGTGTAAAACGCCCGGGAGGTGAGCGATATTTTCTTCAACTGCTGCACCATCACATCCACCAGTCTGGGGTGCAGATGGCCGACGTTGAGCGCCGAATAGCAACCGAGCATGTCAAAAAGCTTGTTGCCGTTGGTATCCCAGACATAGATGCCTTCACCGCGGGTGAGCACCACTTCCATGGGTGCGTAGTTGTGGGCGCTGCGCTCCTCGGTGAGTT
>RCNC010000079.1_pt1 | contig 47695 bp, 32 predicted proteins | sample 2041301 | NCBI WGS metagenome assembly RCNC01 (sample SAMN09708231, study PRJNA481090) | Marine sediment metagenome, whole genome shotgun sequencing project. | biome: marine sediment; feature: ocean; material: sediment; isolation source: Sewage treatment plant 13A marine sediment (STP13A) ...
ATATGATGAGGAAACTATTTCGTAATTCTTTAAGCTTAATACTGGTTCTGACATTTCTCCATCCGATTGTGCAAGCACAAAAAAGTGAGATTACTCTGGAAGATGCCATTTTAGGCGCTTATACAAAATTTAGAGTAGAGAACTTGAGCCAGTTGCAGTGGCGTCCAGAAACAGATTCTTTTAGCTGGCGGAAAAAAGATTCACTCCTAATTCAGAGTGTTTCTTTATCAGAGCAATCGGTATTGATTACAAAGAATGGAATTAATGAAATTCTTGCCGGTACGGAGAAAGAAAAAGTTGATTATTTTCCTTCATCTACCTGGATCGCTCAGAATAAGCTACGTTTTCGTATCGGGAAATTGTTTTTTGATATTAATCTTCTAGAAAATAAAATTGCAAGGCATCAGGTTTTGCCCAAAGAATCGAGCAATTTGGACATTGGCGAATTGGCAGTTTCCTATACTATTGGAAGTAATCTTTTTGTCCAAATATCCAACAAAGGAGATATACAGGTTACTCATGAAAATAAACCTGGCGTGGTGAACGGACAAACAGTACATAGAAATGAATTTGGAATTAGTAAAGGTACTTTTTGGTCGCCAAGTGGAAATTTCCTGGCCTATTATAAGAAAGATGAATCTATGGTGTCAGATTATCCTCTTGTGAATATGGAAACCAGGATAGCCGAGGTGGAAAATATAAAATATCCGATGGCTGGGATGAAAAGTGAAGAGGTTACATTATGGATTTACGATATAAATGCTGATAAGAGCTGGCAGGTAAAAACCGAAGGGCCAAAGGAGCAATACCTGACTAACGTGGCCTGGGGGCCAAATGAAAAGTACATATACATAGCTGTATTAAATAGAGGTCAGAACCACCTGAAGTTAAACAAATACAAAGCAGAGGATGGGAGTTTTGTTGAAACATTGTTTGAAGAAAAACATCCTAAATATGTCGAACCTCTAAAACCTATGCAGTTTATGAGGAAAAATCCAGGTCATTTTATCTGGGAGAGCAGGAGAGATGGATACAATCATGTTTACCTGTACAATATTAATGGGCAATTGGAAAAGCAGGTGACTGCAGGCAATTTCGATGTTACCGGGGTGATAGGATTTGATGCTAAGGAAAAGAAGATGTTTTATGTGTCTACTCAGGCAAGTCCAATAGAAAGGCACATATATAGTGTTCAATTGTCCAATGGAAAGATAGAAAAGATTAGTTCTGAAGAGGGTACTCACAATGGATTGTTAAGTTTTAATGGGAAATATATAATTGATTCATATTCAAGTATCAATGTTCCACGAAATATAGATTTATTAAAAAGTACTGGTAAGCAATTAAAAGAACTTTTGTCAGCTCCCAATCCCTTTGAAAATTACACTATGGGAGAAATTGAAGTTTCAAGAATTAATGGCAATGCAACTCAACCTGATTTGTATTATCGTATGATAAAGCCTGTAAATTTTGATCCTGAAAAGGCGTATCCGGTTATTTTGTATGTTTATGGAGGACCCCATTCACAACTTGTAACGAATTCATGGTTGGGCGGTTCACGTATGTGGCAACATTACATGGCGCAAAATGGGTATATTGCCTTTACACTTGACAATCGTGGTACCCAGGGTAGGGGATTTGAATTTGAAAGCAGTATACACCGACAATTAGGAGTTCTTGAAATGAAGGATCAGATGGCAGGTGTGGAATATTTGAAGAGCCTCCCATGGGTTGATCAAAGCAAGATGGGTGTTCATGGCTGGAGTTATGGGGGTTTTATGACCACCAATTTGATGCTTCAGTATCCTGGTGTATTTCAGGTAGCGGTGGCTGGCGGACCGGTAACTGATTGGAAGTATTACGAAGTTATGTATGGGGAAAGATATATGGATATGCCAGAAGAAAATCCAGAAGGTTATAAAAATTCCACTTTGAAGAATTATGTTAATAATCTTGATGGGAGTCTTCTAATTATCCATGGAGCTATGGATTCGACGGTAGTAATGCAAAATAGTTTTACCTTCCTTCGGGAATGTGTAAAAGAGGGAATACAGATTGATTTCTTTGTTTATCCCGGACATCCTCATAACGTACGGGGAAAAGACCGCCTTCATCTTATGAGAAAGGTTAGTGAGTACTTTGAGGACAAGCTCCAGGTGCTGATTATTGCTTCCTTTTAATACACATTTTAGTAACTGATTTCTCATTATTTTACTTGGATAATAAAATTACATATAGAAGGATTTGGAATATTGCATGGCCTATTATCCTGGGTAGTGTAGCTCAAAATATTATCACGGTAACCGATACAGCCTTTTTAGGAAGAGTAGGTGAGGTTGCCTTAGGAGCTTCTGCTATTGGAGGAATTTTCTACCTGGCTGTGATTATGCTTGGTTGGGGATTTGCTATTGGAACACAGATTATTGTTTCAAGAAGATATGGTGAAGGAAATGTTGGACAAATCGGGGCAGTAATTGAGCATGCACTCTATTTCTTGATTCCTATTTCTATTATTCTTTTTCTTTTGATGCACTTCTTTGCTGATTATTTTCTTGGTTTCATATTAAAGTCAGAGAATATCCTTGAAGCTTCAAAACAGTTTCTAAATTATCGCTTGTTTGGAATCTTTTTTGCGTTTCTGAATATGGCATTCAGGGCCCTTTATATTGGAATTGGCCGAACAAAAATTATTACAATTACTACAGTTTCCATGGCTGTGGTGAACATATTTCTAGATTATATACTCATATTTGGGAAATTGGGATTTGCTGCCCATGGAGTGGAGGGTGCTGCCATCGCTTCAGTTATGGCTGAAATTGCTGCGACTACCACCTTTATCTTATATGTTAGAAGTGATAAAAAGTTGCTGCCCTACAATATTTTTCACTTTAAAACATTTAGTAAAAAATTGTACTTCAGAATTATTCGGGTTTCGACACCTGTAATGTTTCAAAACTTTTTTTCTATCTCTGTTTGGTTCATATTTTTCTTGTTAGTAGAAAGTATGGGCGAGCATTCCCTTGCTATTTCAAATATAATCCGATCGATTTATGTGGTGTTTATGCTACCTATATGGGGCTTTGCATCTGCTACAAATACCTTGGTTAGCTGGGTAATAGGGCAGGGGAGGCCAGAGGATGTGATGAAAGTTGTGCGTAAGGTTGTTCACCTGAGTTTTTTTAGCGTTTTGGCGATAGTTGCCATTGTATTGATCTCCCCAGAATCAGTATTGTTGATTTATACAAACGACTTAGGCCTGGTAAAAGACTCTATTCCGGTTTTGTATGTGGTCAGTGGAAGTTCATTGGTTATTTCCACTGGATTTATACTATTTAATGGGGTGTCAGGAACAGGAAAAACGAATGTTTCCATGTTACTTGAACTTGTTGCTCTCGTAGTTTACCTTGTGTATAGTTTTTCTATTTTGAAGTATTTTAACGCAAATGTAACTCAAATGTGGACAGCTGAATTTGTGTATGGCTCTCTTCTGATAATATTATCTTTCTTTTATTTAAGAAGCGGGAAATGGAAAGGAAGTAAAATATAATTGCTTAGCTTGAGTTTTTCTTTTTTTTCTTCTTTTTCATTACAGAAAATCCAAATTTCCCGATAAATTTCCCCAGCTCATAATATTTACCATGTGAATAACATATGGGTTGTGCCTTGTCAAATTGAAAGGCGCCGGTTTCTTTATTCATGTATTTCTCATCTCCATGAATGGCCAGAATATTGGCCATAAACATATGGTGTACTCCAAGAGGTTTTATCTCGGTGACTTTGCACTCAATATTAACGGGAGATTCCTTAATTAAGGGGGCAGAAACGAATTCGGCTTTCTCCGGAGTTAGATTCATTTCTCTAAATTTGTTATATTTTTTCCCGGATCTCACTCCGCACCAATCGGTAGCCCTGGCAAGTTCTAATGTCGTAAGGTTAATAACAAACTCACCAGTTCGTTTTATTATTTCATAAGAGTGCCTTTGAGGCCGTACAGAAATAAAGCACATGGGAGGATCGCTGGATATGGTCCCTGTCCAGGCTATGGTTATAATGTTGTATTCTTCTTCATTATGACCACAACTTACCATTACGGCAGGAAGTGGATAAATCATAGTACCGGGTTTCCACAAAATTTTAGACATGTAAAAAAGAGATTAAATATATTTTTCGAGATAAAGGTAGGTTACAAACTTCAGGTTGTTCCTTATGACTACAACCTTCAACTTCCTTCCGGGTTTTCCCTGGAAATATTCGTATATATGGTTAATAGATAGGTTCTTATCAGTCCTGTGATTTATAGAGTATAAAATATCACCTGCTTTAAGCCCGGCATAATAACCTGGTGAATCTTTTCTGATACTTGAAACGGTATAGTATGGGAAGCCTGGAATAGGGGAGACTACTTCAATTCCAGTTCTGTTTAATTTAAATTGCTCCTTATAATATTTGTTAGGCCTTAAGATGATCTGACTGTGTGGATAGTCAATTACTATATGGAACCTTCTTAGAATTTCTGAACCAAGGCTTCCATTTCTGCCGTCCAGTCCAAATGCAGAACTTGCAGATGATGAATCCGGATAAGCGACTATGGGAGACTCAAAAGTAAAATCACCCAGTGTAAACTCTTTAATCCGTCCCATTAAACCATTAATTTCTCCATTAAGACCTGTACCCAGATAGGCTACCCGCACTTCATCAGGGATATGTAAGTCTGGATCAGACTGTGTGTCCAGCCAAAGGGAATGGCTCGCTCCTGTATCCAGAAGTAACTTAACCTTTACTTCTTCACCGGTCACCTGCCTGACTGTAGCATATACGTAGGGCTTGGTATTGTCAAGTATAATTGGAATTATTTTTGATTTTCGGGAATGTTTAAGTCGATATGAATCAGGTCTATGGAGCGTAATTTCCTTTTTCTCAAAATTAAGTTCAACAACAAACTCTTTAAAGAGGTTGTATCCTATAAGTCCATGCACCCTTGTACCCAGCATGGAGGATAGATTAAAGACATTTTGCAGAATAATATATATATGCTGATAGTTGCCCTTTACACTTGAAATCCTGAAAGTGTTACCATAGGAATGAAGTGCATTGATAGGATCCCCTTTACCCAGGCCAGATAGTTTTACTTGCTTCGTATAATTTAATGAAAGACTATCTCCCATAGACAACTCAGTAAGTATAGAAATATTTAAGCCTGTATCAAGGATAAAATACAGGGAGTCAGAGTTATTTATTAAAACGGGAATTATGATCAGGTTACTGATAAACTGGAAGGGTAGAGTAACCTTATTATCTTCAGAGTCCACAAAACTAAGACTATTAAGTTCACTCTGAGCTCTTAGCGAATTTGGAGTTCCGCCCAGGAATAGCCCAACCACCAGGCTAATTATTAAAAACTTATTTATATTTTTTATGGAATAATTCACAGGTTTAAAATAGGATTTTTCTAGTTAACAAAAAAACGGATTTTCAAGTCTTATATTCTACTGAACAAAAAATATATACTAATTTAGCTAGATGCTTAAGAATATAACAAGTGTGGTATGACATAGTGGCAGTTAAATTATGAAAAGCATGTCATTATAACACGTCCAGATTGGTTTTAAAATTTGGTGTAATATTTGACCAATGGTATTAACACAATTATTACATTATTAAAGAACGGAGAATATTATATGAATTTAAATAATTTTACTATAAAATCACAAGAAGCCATTCAGCAGGCTTTTACTATAGCTGAAGGCAATCAGCAGCAGGCCATTGAGAATGGTCACCTGCTGAAAGGTATGATCATGCAGGGAGAAAATGTCAGCCATTTTTTGATGAAAAAACTGAATGTGAATATTCCTGTTTTTGAAAGTACTCTTACAAAAATCATTGAGTCCTACCCAAAAGTATCTGGTGGCGATCCATATCTTTCAAAAGATGCCAACAGGAGTCTTCAAAAGGCTACGCGCTTTGCAAAAGATTTTGGTGATCAGTTTGTTTCATTGGAGTTAATGTATCTGGGAGTTCTTTCTTCCGGTGATCAGGTTTCACAGATGATGAAGGACAGTGGTTTTACCGAAAATGAAATGAAACTGGCTATAAAAGATTTAAGAAAAGGATCGAAGGTTGACAGTCAAACCGCTGAGGATACTTTTAATTCACTGAATAGATTTGCGATAAACCTTAATGAAATGGCAGAGACCGGGAAGCTAGATCCGGTTATTGGCCGCGATGAAGAAATACGAAGGATTTTGCAAATCCTGTCTAGAAGAACTAAAAATAATCCAATATTAATCGGAGAGCCAGGAGTTGGTAAAACGGCTATTGCGGAAGGACTGGCATATCGTATTATTAGAGGCGATGTTCCAGAAAACCTGAAATCAAAGCAGGTGTTTTCCCTGGATATGGCTGCCCTGGTAGCCGGTGCCAAATATAAAGGGGAGTTTGAAGAAAGATTGAAATCTGTTGTTAAAGAAGTTGTTTCAGCTCAGGGAGAAATAATATTATTTATTGATGAGATTCACACCCTGATAGGTGCCGGAAAGAGTGAGGGAGCTATGGATGCTGCTAATATTTTGAAGCCAGCTCTTGCTCGCGGTGAATTGAAGTCAATTGGTGCAACTACTCTGGATGAATACCAGAAGTATTTTGAAAAAGATAAGGCATTGGAGCGTAGGTTTCAAAAAGTAATGGTGGATGAGCCTAATGTTGAGAGTGCCATTTCTATTCTCAGAGGTTTAAAGGAAAGGTATGAGAATCATCATAAGGTAAGGATTAAGGATGAAGCAATTATTGCTGCCGCAGAGCTATCAAACAGGTATATTACCGATAGATTCCTACCCGACAAGGCTATTGACCTTGTTGATGAAGCTGCTTCAAAGTTGAGACTTGAAATGAATTCGGTGCCAGCTGAAATTGATGAAATTGACAGAAAGGTTAAGCAACTTGAGATTGAACGAGAGGCTATTAAAAGAGAAGGTAGCTCTGAAAGAACCAAGAATCTTGCTAAAGAAATCGCTGATTTAAATGAAGAGAATACAAAGCTTAGGGCAAAATGGCAATCTGAGAAAGATATTATTGATGCGATTCAGAAAAATAAGCAGGCTCTGGAAGATTTCAGGCTCGATGCTGAACAGGCAGAAAGAAATGGTGATTATGGAAGAGTCGCCGAAATTCGATATGGCAAAGTAAGGGAAACTGAGCAGGAAAATGTTCGCTTACAGGAAGAATTGGTGAAAATGCAGGGGGAATCCTCTATGATAAAGGAGGAAGTTGGATATGAGGATATTGCAGAAGTGGTATCAAGATGGACTGGAATACCTGTTCGTAGCATGCTTAAATCGGAAAGAGAAAAGCTTTTATCACTTGAAAAAGAACTCCACAAACGTGTGATTGGTCAGGAGGAGGCCCTGGCGGCAATTTCTGATGCGGTGAGAAGGAATAGGGCAGGATTACAAGATGTAAACAGGCCTATTGGATCCTTTATTTTCCTTGGAACTACAGGCGTGGGAAAAACTGAACTCGCAAAAGCTCTGGCCGAATTCTTGTTTAGTGATGAAAACCTGATGACCCGGATCGATATGTCGGAATATCAGGAAAAACATTCTGTATCCAGGCTTGTTGGTGCTCCTCCAGGCTATGTGGGATATGATGAGGGCGGACAGTTGACTGAGGCAGTCCGGAGAAAGCCATACTCAGTAGTATTACTGGATGAGATTGAAAAAGCACATCCCGATGTATTCAACATTTTGTTGCAGGTTCTTGATGATGGACGTCTGACTGACAATAAGGGAAGAGTAGTGAATTTTAAGAATACTATCATTATCATGACCTCCAACATTGGTTCACATATAATTCAGGAGAACCTTGCCGGTTTAACACCTGATAACAGGGAAGAGGTAATTGATAAAACGAAGGTACAAATTGACGAATTGTTGAAGAAATCAATCCGACCAGAATTCCTAAATCGTGTTGATGAAACAATAATGTTCCTACCCTTGACTTTTGATGAAGTGCAAAAAATTACTAAAATCCAGATTCTAGAGGTGGCAGAAAAGCTTAAGAAGAATGGTGTTGAATTAATTCTAAGCGATAAAGCTTTAGAATACATTTCAAAAACTGGTTATGATCCTCAATTTGGAGCAAGACCCATAAAACGAGCTATTCAAAGAAAACTATTGAACGAATTGGCCCGGGAAATTATTGGTGGAGAATTGGAAAATGCCAAGACAATACGGGTTGATGAGGAAAATGGACAGTTGGTCTTTAAGGCTGAAGAAGAAAACTAGCTAGATACGATATAGATAAAACAAAAAACGGCTCATAGAGCCGTTTTTTGTTTTAATTAAAACTATTCAGGCAATCTTCCAGATTGTCATATATCTCAAACACATTATGCAGCTGCAAAAGTTTAAAGAGATCATAAACATCTGGTTTTACATTGTAAATCTTAAAATGTCCGGATGTATTTCTTGCAGTTTTCAAAGCTGAAAGAAAAACCCCAAAACCAGTACTGTCAATATATCTTATACCATCCAGGTTAAGAGCAAGCTTTGTGCCTGATTTAGCATATAAGCTTGTAATGTCTTTCTTTACGTCTTCCGTTACCAGTGCATTGAATTTTGAAACGTTTTCATCAAATGATGCAACAACTACGTCATCCAACTTTTCTGAGTTCATAATCTTCATATCAGTCATTTTATTTTCAGGTATTTAATACTATTTTTAGCTCTTTAACAGCTTTGTTACAACTTTCTTCAAAAGATTCAATAATTGGAAGATACTTTTCTGCTTCTTTTCCTTCTCTCGCTAATATTTCAAGAGTTCTGAGATCATCAGACTCCTTTGTCATCCCCATAATTGCTACAGATGATTTTGCTTTGTGTGCAATCATACCAAGGTTGTGCCAGTCTTCTTTTGAATGACATGAGTTCATTTCCTCAAGGAACTCAGGTACCTGTTCAAGGAAGATTTGGATCATTTCCTTAATAATATCCTGGCTATCACCAGACATTTCACGGATGTAAGTGAGGTCAACGATTTCCACTACTTTATTCTATGTGATTTTCTAGGTTGTTAGTATTTTAATATTCAGTGATAAAAATATAAAAAAAAACAGTACGCACAAAAAAGCTTTTCATTTATATATGTTTCTTGAAATAGATGTCCTAAAGTCTGTATATCAGGTAGTTTTGAATTGAATTTATCAAATTCTTATCTTACCGAGTAAATACCCATTCTGTATTAGTGGAGAGGTTCACGTCATATGAATAACCCTCCTTATCAAATAGTTTCAGTTCTTCCGGTGTATTAATTCTGTTTTCAATTATAAATCGGGTCATCAAACCACGGGCATATTTTGCATATAAAAACAATACTTTATATTGGCCATTCTTAAAATCTTTGAAAACTGGAGTTATTATTGGAGCCTTGATCTGCCTTGGTTTAACTGATTTAAAATATTCATTTGAGGCCAGATTGATCAATATCTTCAATTCTTGTTTTTCTAGCAGCTCATTAATATAATCTGATATTGTATTGCCCCAGAATTCATATAGATTTTTTTTCTGTCTGTAAGCCAATTTAGTTCCCATTTCGAGTCGGTAAGGTTGAATTAGATCCAATGGGCGAAGGATACCATAGAGGCCGGATAATATTCTAAGGTGTTCTTGTGCAAAATCAAGATCTGAATTTATTAAACTTTCGGCATCCAGTTTTCTATATACATCACCCTGGAAAGTATGTATGGTTTGAAAGGCGTTCTTTCCGGAAAAAGGAAGATGCCAACCGGCATATCTTTCTATATTTAAACGGACCAGATCATCACTCAGATCCATCATTTTTGCGATTTTCTTCTGACTAAGTGTCCTTAATTTTTTGATTAGCTTTTCACTTTGTTCCAGGAAATCTGGGATAGTATAGTTGTAAACCGGCGGTAGGTTCTCTAATTCAAGTCTTTTTGCAGGGGAAATTATTGTTAACATTGTTTTATTAAGAATATATTTGATGTCATGTAAATATAGATAATTCTAAACTTACAAATGCATGGGAATTCTCATTAATTTAGTTTTCTAATTTCGTATTTTAAAACCTGCTTGTAATGAGTGTGACTTTTAAAAAGAATATCCAGTATTATAAGTTTTGCATGTACGGGTTTCTAAAAAACCTACGATTTTTTGAACCTTTTTTGTACCTGTTTTTTCTTGAAAAAGGTTTAAGTTTTTTGCAAATCGGGGTACTGATAACAACACGGGAAATTTCAAGGAATCTGTTGGAAATACCAACCGGGATTCTTGCTGATGCATTTGGCAGAAGAAGAACTCTTGTACTCTCTTTTATATCCTACATTATTTCCTTTATTGTATTTTTTGCCGGAAATTCCTACCTGGCATTTACTCTTGCTATGTTGCTTTTCTCTTTTGGAGATGCTTTTCGCACGGGAACTCATAAATCCTTGATTTTTGAATACCTGTCATTGCATAAGTTGAGAGATCAAAAAGTTCACTATTATGGTCATACCAGGTCATGGTCACAAATGGGATCAGCACTTTCTTCCATTCTAGCCGCATTTCTTGTCTTATATACGGGTAGTTTTAGGTATATATTTTTATTTTCCATAATACCCTATGTTTTAGATCTTATCCTGGTACTTACTTATCCCAAAGAACTGGAGGGTTTTCAAAAGAGTTTGGATGGAAAATCGTATCTGAATAATTTTAAAGCAGTATTTGGCGAGATTTTCCTCACGTTTAGAAAGGGTATTTACTTAAAACCCTTTGTTAATATTTCCCTTTTTAGTGGATATTTTAGAGCTATTAAGGATTACATCCAACCATTACTTTTTAGCCTGATATTATTTTATCCTCACGATACGATCCTTCCAAAGGAAAATATATCTGCTCTTGTAATTGGTTTTTCATATGCAGGAATTTATCTTTTATCCTCTTTTGCTTCCAGAAAATCAGGATTTATTGCAGATCGTTCTGGTAATCTGGCTGTTGTTTTAAATGGATCCTTGCTTATTGGATTGCTATTTGGTGTCCTTAGTGGAGTTCTGTATTCTGATTCTTTTTCCTTACTATCAATTATCTCCTTGATTCTTTTTGTAGGTATTTTCATGATTCAGAATATTAGGAAGCCGATTGGTGTATCCTATATTGCCAGTCTGACCAATAATAATATCCTGGCAACCTCCCTTTCAGTTGAATCTCAGTCTACAGGTATTTTTGCGGCTATTCTGGCTCCTTTGATCGGTTTTTTAGCTGACAAATTTGGAGTGAGTTGGGGGTTGGTAGTTGTTTCAGTTATGTTGCTTTTGGTATGGCCAATAGTCAGGTTGAAAAAGAATTTTGACGGAATGGAAATCAAATAGAAATGAGCTTATTGTTTCCAGTTGGAAAATAGTTTTAAATTAAAATGCTATTTTTACTTTTGGTAAAAGCTTTGCATGAAGTATATATTTATTATTGCAAGTACTATATTATTGACATTTCCTTTATTTGGTCAAAACCAAAATATTGAATTAGACCTGAACGAGCTTTCATTTAATTTGTTCAGTGTGAAGGAAAGGCAAGTGGTGAAGGGTGGGCAAAAGTACTATCCTTATTTTTTTCAGGGAATTAGTTATAAAAGACGTTTCAAAACAAAAAACTTTGTTCGTTCCAGTTTTAATTATTTTCAAAAACTGGATGAAGTGAGTACTCAAGATAGTGAATCTGTAGGTAATTTTTCTGAAATTGAATTTGCTGTTGGTTACCAGAGGGAATTTTTAACTCAATGGCTAAGGCCTTACATGGCAGCAGATTTGAAAATTTTATGGGGGAAGTCTGATCAGGAAAATGATGATCGAGCACAACCTAGTTTTGAGAATTTCAAAATGAATTATTTTGGAGTTGGTGTATCACCAGTTGCCGGAGTATTATTTAAGACACCAACACCTCTCTCGATTGCTTTTGAACTGAGTTTCGATTTCCTTATGGTTTGGGAAAGTGGAACCCGATATTACTGGGAACCCGATGTTGTTCCAATTAATGAACCAATAGAGGATTCAGGCTATGTTACCAGGTTTAATCCTGTTGCCGGAATCTTTATTATACTCGATTTCTAATGATCAAATTTATAATAAACAAAGAGTTGAAAAATGAAAAAGAAAAGTTACTTATCCCTAGCCTTAAATGGCTTGTTCCTGGGTATGTTTTTATTGACCTGGTCCTGTTCAACAAAGAAAACAGTTGAAGTGGAGCCACCTGTTGCTGAGAAAATTTCTAAGGAACTGGTCGCCCATAACGATACTCGTGTGGACGATTATTTCTGGATGCGTCTTTCTGATGAGCAGAAAAATGCCGAGAATCCTGATGAGCAAACGAACAAGGTAATTGATTACCTGAATGCCGAAAATGCATATAAAGATAAAATGCTGGAGCATACTGTTCCCTTTCAGGAAAGCTTGTTTGATGAAATTGTGGGCAGGATAAAGCAAGATGATGAATCAGTACCCTATAAAGAAAATGGGTATTTTTATTATTCCCGCTATGAAGAGGGACAGGAATATCCTATTTATTGCAGAAAAAAAGGAAACCTTGATGCTGAAGAGGAAATAATCCTGAATGTAAATATCCTGGCAGAGGGTTATGATTATTATCAGATTGCAGGAATGAGTATCAGTGAAGATAACAAATTACTGGCCTATGGAGTTGATACAGTGAGTCGGCGTCGATATACCATTTATTTTATGAGCCTTGAAACAGGGAAATTGCTTTCAGATGTAATTCCAAATACAACAGGGCGCGTAACCTGGGCCAACGATAATAAAACGGTCTTATTCTCCACCAAGGATGAGCAAACTTTGAGGTCAGACAGAATCAATTTATACAAATTAGGAGATATGGCTCCACAGGAGGTGTACTATGAGCAGGATGAAACCTTTAACACCTATGTTTATAAGACAAAATCGAAAAAGTTCCTAGTAATAGCTTCATCTCAGACACTTTCTTCAGAATATAGAATCCTTGAGGCGAATAACCCAACTGGTACATTCAGGGTATTCCAGGCCCGTGAAAAAGATCTTGAGTATGATATTGACCATTATGGAAGTGACTTTTATGTTCGGACCAATATGGATGGGGCAAAGAACTTTAAGTTGATGAAAACACCCATAACAAAAACCGCAAAAGATAACTGGGTAGATGTGATTCCTCACCGCGATGATGTACTTTTTCAAAGCTTTGAAATTTTCAAAAACTTTTTTGTTATTAGTGAGAGAATAAGAGGTTTAACAAACCTGAGGGTGATGAATTGGAAGGATGTGGATTATTACCTTGATTTTGGGGAAGAAACCTATAGTGCCCGGTTTTCGATTAATCCTGAGTTTAATACTGATATTTTGCGCTATGGTTATTCATCACTTACCACTCCCTATTCAACATTTGATTATAACATGGTCTCCAAAGAGAAGACACTATTAAAAGAAGAGGAAGTCCTTGGTGATTTTGATAAGACTAATTACGAATCAAAGCGTTTGTATGCTATGGCCGACGATGGAGTGGAGGTACCCATCTCAATCGTTTATAAAAAAGGAATTATATTGGATGGTACCAACCCGGCCCTAATCTATGGATATGGATCGTATGGTGCTTCTATGGATGCCTCTTTCAGGTCAGACAGGTTAAGTTTGCTTGATAGGGGATTTATTTATGCTATTGCACATATTCGTGGTGGAATGGAAATGGGACGCTGGTGGTATGAAGATGGAAAACTATTAAAAAAGATGAATACGTTTACGGATTTCAATACCTGTGCTCAATATCTGGTAGATAAGAATTATACCGATACCGATAAGCTTTTTGCCCTGGGTGGCAGTGCTGGAGGTCTACTTGTGGGAGCTATCGTGAATATGCGTCCTGATTTGTATAAAGGAATTGTGGCAGCCGTACCCTTTGTTGATGTGGTTAGTACCATGCAGGATGCTTCTATTCCCTTAACCACTGGTGAGTGGGATGAATGGGGAAATCCAGAGATTGAGGAATATTACGATTATATGCTCTCTTATTCTCCCTATGACAATGTACAGGAAATGAATTATCCAAATATTCTTGTTACAACAGGCTATTGGGATTCGCAGGTTCAATATTGGGAGCCAGCCAAATGGGTAGCCAAATTAAGAGATATGAAAACAGACGATAATCTACTTGTATTTCATGTAAATATGGAAGCAGGGCACGGAGGTGTTTCGGGTAGGTTCAGAAGGTACAAAGAAACAGCTCTTGAATATGCATTCATGTTAGATCTGGTTGGCATAAAAGAGTAGTTTTAAAATAGAAGTATTCAATAAAAAACCCGCTTTATAGCGGGTTTTTTATTACTAAGTATGTTTTAAACTATATTATAAAAGGGGTTTATTCTGAAATTACTTCTTCATAATTGGTTTTCGAGGTAATAACTCATCACGCATAGCTGTATGATAAACAATAGCAGCTACAATTATAGCTGTTTGTTTCATATCATCCATCATAAGCCTTTCGTAGGTGTCCATGTTTGTGTGATATCCACGGGAGTAATCTATTCTATCCTGGATAAATTGGAATCCGTTCAAACCAGCGGAGTTAAATACTAAATGATCAGTACCACCGGTGTTCTTCAATGTAACCGTATTGGCATCCATATTTTCAAAAGGAGCAAGCCATGCTTCAAAAATTGGTTTTAGCATATCGTTTTCTTGCAGGTATATGCCCCTTACCTTACCAGAGCCATTATCAATATTATAATAAGCAGAGAGTTTAGCATAATCGGCTTTTGGATCTTTAGCACTTCCAAAATGATCTTTTACATAATTTTTGGATCCATTTAAACCTTGCTCTTCTGAACCCCATAGGGCAATTCGCAGGGTACGCTTGGGTTGCACGCCAATCGCTTTTAAAATCCTCATAGCCTCCATCATTACAATACAACCTGAAGCATTATCATTCGCCCCGGTTCCCATATGCCATGAATCTAGATGCCCACCGACCATTACAACTTCTTCCTGTAGCTTCTTATCTGTTCCGGGAATTTCTCCAATAACATTGTAATCGTTTAAATCTTCTGTTAGCCACTTATTTTGAATATCCATTTCTATCATCACAGGTACATCATGTTGCATGAGACGGATTATTCTGCCATGATGTTCACCGGTAAGAGTTATCTCTGTAATCGCAGGCTTTTCTGCTTTGGCTGAAGCACCACTACCACGTGGAGTTCCAAAAAATCCGGAAGTGGATAATACTCCCGCACAACCTTCCTCAATTAAAAATGAACTGATCTTGCCTCTCATGCTCCTCATTTTCCTCCACCTGGCCATATCAGCCTCGGTAAAGTTACCTCTTCTTCTTCCTTGTGTGGAAAACTTGGTAAGTTCTTCCAGTTCTTCATCTGTATAGCGATGTGCCATAGGTTCAAAAGAGGTCTCGTATTCCCTCATGGAAGGAGTTATAATTACTTTGTCCTTTAGTTTTCCTTTGTATTTTTCAAAGTCTTCTTCATCCTGGATGTCCACTAAAACAACCTCGGATTTTACCAGGCCCTTTGTCCCTGCTGTCCAGGCCTTTGGAGTTCCAATCATTACAGAGTAATAGGGCTCAGTCATAGCTATGTATGTCTTCTCGTTGTCCCATCCCTTTCCGAATTCTCCCCAGACTTCAGTATGCACATTAGTCAGGCCAAACTCCTTCATTTTTTCCATGGCTACCTCTTGAGCATGTCGGCCATTTGATGAATTTGGCAACCTGGGCCCAACAAAATCAGTCATGTAAAATGATAATTCCTTAATCTTAGAATTCTTCAAACCTTCTTGCTTTATTTTATAAATAACTTCAAGATCTACAGGTTCAACCTGAGAGAATGCAGGTAAGATTAAAAATGCAAGAATGATTAATAGAAAATTTGTTTTCGATGTTTTCATAAGTTTAGTTTTAGGTGATTGATTAACAAAATAAATCATTTTATCTGTAGAATGTGTTTAGAATGAATCTGTTTTAGAGCATAATCCAAAACCGAAAATGTAAATCGTCAAATTCTTTAGTATTTAAAAATCAGGATCTTTTAAAAAGAAACACCTGCCGGAGATCTACGATATTATTGATGTTCTGATTGAATTTGAGGTGATTGAAGCACTTGCTAAAGAGAATTGAAATTGCTATCTTAGTATAAATAATGCTAAATAAAAGGACATGGAATCTGTTCATTCAGCAAGTCAGGTAAAACTCCAATGATATTGGAAAATGTCGGCGTTTTTATTTCCACTCTGTGCTTTATATGGTCCTTTTGTGACTGAAAAAAGCAACCCCAAATCAAGAGTCTACTGGCAATATATAATTGCCGGACTTGTTTTCTACCTGGTATTGGCTATTAGTTTGCCAATTGTTCTATAAGGAATAGACTATTTTACATTCCGATTAAACAAATAGTATATCTCAATTCCATAATCCATGTTATACAATTTGTAAGTTGTGTGAATAGAAAACAATGAATAAGAGAAGCGAAAGCCTAATAAGAGTTTTTCATTTCGAATTATTGGGTATTTAATATTTGCTACCCACGAAAAATCATTTTTCCTAAAATTATTCATTTCTGCGGCAGGATCCCAACCGTAAAACTCACTTACCTCCATTTTTGATGAAATCATCCTCGCAAAGACAATACCGGTTTCTGCCAGCAAGTATTTTTTCTTCAAATTAATTTTAAATCCAACGAGCAGGGGCATTTCAATATAGTCGAGTTTTATTGTGACAAAGGATGGTAATCCATAGGGATTAATGAATTCAAAAGTATTTCCCTTTCGAATGTATCTCATTTCAAGGGCACCATAAATATGATTTGAAAAATACCTTTTTACGTTTAAGCCAAAAGAAATGCCTCCTGTTCCCCATATCGTTCCATTTGAGGGTGAATATATATTGTCAATATCTCCTTCAATATGAATTCCATAGAATCCAAGCATGGAGCCAACAATAAATTCATTATTTTGAGATTTTGCAGTAGAGCAAACTGTAATCAACGCGGAAAAAATAAAAATCTTGACTATAGTGGGAGTCTTACATTTCATTTTTAGGCTGTTACAACTTCATGAGATGATAGTTCATTTAAAATAGCTTCATTTTTTTTAAAAGCTCAATATATCTTGCCTGGTCTTTTAATTGATTATATGTTTTCACCTCTGTCATTTTATTAGGATTTATATTTCGCTTCTTATAGCCTTCTTCCAAGCAATCCAATGCTTTATCAAGCTTATTCAATATTAAATATCTTTCTATTTTGATTCCGTAACTCATCAAACATTCCTTATTTCCATACTTTTCATTCATTTTAAACATTTCCTCAATACCAGCTATATGCCCCTCTTCAAGAAAGACCTTAATAACATTCATTCTAGCTTCTTCATTCCAGTTCCCCTTTGTTTTATTACCCCACGCCTCAATCCACTTGTCCCAGGCTCTATTTTGATAATGGACATGAAATTGGGCAGTGTAAAAATTACCAACAGCAATGCGATAGTTCGGATCAATGGAAACGGCCTTTTCGAAATATTGTATGGCTGACTGATCATCACCAGCGTATTCCATCACTATTCCATAAAGGCTAAGAACCAGAGGTTTCATAGGGTCCAGGCTTAAACCCAGGTTCGCCTGCTCTATGGCTTCTTCTGATCTGCGCAAAATCATCAGTAGGTGAGCATAATATAACCGGGAAAGGGCCTCATTGGGATTCAACTCAATTGATTTTAAAAATTCTTTTTCGCCCTGCTCCCAATCCCAGTCAAACCATACTACAATTATGCCTTTTACATAATGCGCCTGGGCTGAATTGGGGTCCATCTCAAGGGCTTTATTAAGGTAGGTGTAAACATTTTGAATTATTACTTCTCGAGGGAGTACACCTAAGAATCCAAACAAGGCCCATGCATTGGCAAGACCTGCATATGGATCTGCCCATTCCGGATCAATTTCTATGGCCAGCTGGAAATATTCTAAGGCCTTTGGTATGGACTCCTCGTCAAGCTTTTCCCAATAATATTGTCCCTTTAAAAAGGCTTCATAAGCCTCAGGATCAACCGTTCTTCTTTCTGCCAGAAAAATCTCTTCCTGTGGGGTTAAAACCACATTTATTTCCTCAGAGATCTTTTTAGTTACATCGTTGAAAAAGTTTAGGATTTGAGTCTTTGCTACTCGATAATCTTGTACCCAGATTTGTTCTTCTTCCGGAAAGGCACTTATCAGTTTTATTTGCACACAAAGGCTATCCTCTCCAACACATGATATTGAAGGCTCAATTACAGCATCTACTCCCGATTCAGATGCTATTTCCGGTATAGACATATCAGCATCTTTAAAAAGCTTGGAAGAGGTTCTGGATCTTACCCGTAGTGCACTAATCTTATTTAGATCCCCAATCAAACCCGAATGCATACCTGCTAAATAATATTCAAAATCATCGAGGCCTGTAAAATTGTCAAAGGGTAGTATCATTAGGGATTCTATGGTACCTGGTTTAACTTCTTTATGGGATACCACATTGAAAATAATCAATGCAACTATTACAATAAGGCTGATGTAGGTAGCAAGTTTCCAGGTATTAGAATCCCTGGATTTTTCGCTATCGGGAACTTCATCTGCGGATTTTGTTTTTTGTACACCTTCTGGAGTGATATCAAAAATCCATGCTACGGCAATGGTAATAAAGGCTCCTAGGATTAGTAAATAGAGCACCAGGTCAATGGACCAATCGGGGAAACCCCATCTAGGAAAAATTATAGTTGCAGCTTCCAGGAAAACAAAAGCAGAACCTGCGTAAATGGCCAGGGAACGATGGACATGACGGCGTTTTACTTCTTGCCAGAATTGAGATATTTTATTGGGTCTTTTTGTCATTTTAGAATGTGGAAGAAATAAGTAATCAAATTCCTAATTCAATCTCAATTGTTCAGCTTCATTTTTTTTAAGAGCTCAATATATCTTGGGTTGTCCTTAAGTGTCTCATAAAACTTATTGGTTGCCACATAGGGAATAGTTTGCATTTCATATCCCTTTTCAAGGTGATCTATTGCTTTTTCGTAATCATTCAAATATATATATCTTTCTGCTATGACACCTTCACTCATATGACATTCCTCATTACCATACTTTTCATTCATTTTTAACATTTCATTTAGACCGGCTACATGCCCTTGCTCCAGAAATACATTAATAACTGTTTCTCTTGCTTCTTCGTTCCAATGCCTTTTGACCTTATTTCCCCATGCTTCAATCCACTTTTCCCAGTCTCCATTTTGATAATGGAGCATAAATTGGGCTGTGTTTAAAACAAGAGCAGCCCATATGAAATTTGGATCGATGGAAAGGGCTTTTTCAAGATGCTGTATAGCAGAATGAAAATCTCCTTCATTTAGCTCTACCATGGCATATAGGCCCAGAACCAGGGGTTTTAGCGGATCCAGCTCCAAACCCAGGTTCGCCTGCATCAGGGCTTCATCGGACCTGCGCTGCATCATCAATAGATGGGCATAATATAGCCGGCACAAAGCGTTATTGGAATTCAACTTTATTGATTTTAAAAATTCTTTTTCGCCTTTCTCCCAATCCCATTCACCCCATACAGAAATTATGCCTTTTACATAATGTGCCTGGGCTGAATTGGGGTCCAGCTCAAGGGCCTTATTCAGGTACTTATAAACATTTGGAACAACTGCATCTGCCGGCAAATATCCAAAGAATCTAAGTAAACCCCATGCATTGGCAAGGCCCGCATAGGGGTCTGCCCATTCGGGATCTATTTCTATGGCCAGCTGGAAATATTCTAAGGCCTTTTGAATTGACTCCTCGTCCAACTTCTCCCAGTAATATTGCCCTTTCAGGAAAGCTTCATAAGCCTCAGGATCAACCGTTCTGGCCTCAGATAACAGGCTTTCTTCCAGTGGAGTTAAAACAATATTAATTTCCTTGGAAATATTTTTAGTTACATCGTTGAAAAAGTTAAGAATTTGTGTTTTTGCTACTCGATAATCTTGTACCCAAATTTGTTTTTCTTCTGGAAAGGCACTTATCAATTTTACTTGCAAACAAAGACTATCTTCTCCATAGCATGAGATTGAAGGCTCAATTACAAAATCTAGACCCAATTCAGCTGCTATTTCTTGTATAGACATATCAGCATCCTTAAATAGCTTGGAAGTGGTTTTAGATATTACCCGCAGTTCACTAATCTTACCTAAATCTCCAATCAACCCATCATGCATACCTGCTACATAAAATTCAAAATCTTGGAGGCCTGTAAAATTGTCAAAGGGTAGTATCATCAGCGATTCAATGATGCCGTCTTTAACCTCCTTATTACGGGGTACCACATTGAAAATAATCAATGCAACAATTGCAACAAGGCTAATGTAGGTAGCAAGTTTCCAGGCATTAGAATCCCTGGATTTTTCGCTATCAGAAACTTCATCTGCTGGTTTTGTTTTTTGTACACCTTCTGGAGTAATATCAAAAATCCATGCTACGGCAATAGTAATAAAAGCCCCAAGGATAAGTAAATACAGTACCAGGTCTATAGACCAATCGGGGAAACCCCATCGGGGGAAAATGATGGTAGCTGCTTCCAGGAAAACAAATGCTGATCCAGCATAAATGGCCAGGGAACGATGGACATGACGTCGTTTTACTTCTCTCCAGAATTGAGATAATTTGTGGGAACCCTTAGCCATGCTGGTTTTTTATTTTAAGGAGCCAATTTTAATATATTTTTCATCATTTATTTAGCTTTAACTTTTCGAGTAATACCTGGTATCTTGGATCGGCTTTAAGCTGATCATCAGAAAAGGTTCTTGTTGAAACATAAGGCATATTGGCATCATAGTTTTCAAAAGCTTTTTCATATAAATCCAAAGCTTTAGAATAATCCTTTGCTATCACGCATAATTGCCCAAGGTCCATTGGATAATTGACCATGCTTGATTTTTCTATTTCTGAGATAATATTCTTTAATACAATATCATAGCCCTGGTTCTCATATGTTTCCCAAATAGATGACCTGGTATTTTCATCCAATTGAAAATAAAGAATCGTATAATCGATTACTTTGCTATAATCCTCCTTAAATATGTAAGCTAAATAAATAATATTAAGTGCTATTGGATTATTAGGCACAACTGATAGAACTTTCTCACACAAATGAATAGCTTGATCATATTCCCCTGCTTCAATCAATACAACTGCAATTAAGGTCTGTATCATAGGGTTTAATGGATCCAGTTCCAAAGCTAGTTGACCTTGTGTCAATGCTTCTTCAGGCCTATTTAAGATTATTAATAAATGGGCATAATATGCCCGTGAAAAGGCATCATTGGGATTTATTTTTAAAATTTTCTGGAATTCCTTTTCCCCTTCTTCCCACTTGAATCCTGTCCATACAGTAGCCAGGGCATTTACATAATGTGTGTATGCAGAATTTGGATCTAGTTTTATAGCTTTATTTAAGTTTTCATATATATTGGGTATGGTTACAGAATTTGGTACCAGCCCATATTGTCTCATACCTATCCAGTAATATGCCAAACCTGCATAGGGTGATCCCCAATCCGGATCGAGCTCAATGGCCAGGTTAAAATATTCTTGTGCCAGTTGCAAAGCTTCAGGGGTGAATTGATCCCAGAAGTGCCTGGCTTTTAGAAAAGCATCATAAGCTTCTGGATTAACAGTTTTGGCATCAGTCAATAAACTTTCTTCCTGAGGAGTTAAAACTATATTTATTTCCTCAGAAATTTTCTTTGTAACATTATTATAGAAATTCAGGATCTGGCTTTTAGGTACACGGTAATCTTGTACCCAGAGTTGTTGCTCCACCGGAAATGCACTTATTAATCTAAGCTGTATACAAACAGAATCCTCACCAATACAAGAGATGGTGCCTTCTACAGCAGCATCAACATTTAATTCAGAAGCAATCTCTGGTATGGACATATCAACGCCTTTAAAAAGGCTTGATGTCGTTTTTGATATTACTGTCAGTGCGCTTATTTTACCCAGATCCCCTATAAGCCCTGAATGCATACCGGCTACATAATATTCAAAATCATCGTTACCTGTAAAGTTGTCAAATGGCAAAATGGCAATGGATTGAATGGACTCAGCAAGTTTTTTCTGATTGTCTTTAAACTTAAGCAATCTCAACTGTGTTGGATTTAGTTTTCCAGGATTAACAAGCGTAAACCCAATAACCGTTAAGGCAATTATTCCATTTAGGACCTGCAGAATGATGGCTTTTCGGGTAAATTTCTGTTGAAACCAGGTATAAATCAAAACAGCAGGCAGCCCAAATATCACAAGCAGGATAAGTACATCCAGGATGGTGGTATTCCAATTGTATTTATCAATTAAGAAGTTGAGTGCCTCAATAATAACCCAGGCACCACCGAGATATACAATTAATGTTTTTATAATGTTACCTCTGTTGTTTGGATCGGATTTTTCCATAAGAAGAAATAGATAAGTGTTTTAGTTGTTTAGTTCTGAGGAGAATTCAACAATCAAGTTAATTTATACTATTGAAGTTCATTTTTTTCACCAATTCATCATATCTGGACCTGCCCTTAAACTGGTTATAAATAGGTAGGCATTGTATATAGGGCATATCCGGATCATGCATCTCATACCCCTTTTCTAACCAATCCATGGCTTTTTCATATTGATCTATGGATGCATACAATGCTCCAGTCATAACCGGTTGTACAAAACTGCTTTGTGATCTTTCCTCTAAAACTAAAGCCATTTCTTCTACGGCCGATTGAAATCCTTTTTCTTCATAGATATCTATTAATTTCTGTTTGGTTTCATCAGTAAATGTGAAGAGATGAAATGAGGCTTCAAATGTCTTTTCGGAATCTCCCATGGCTGTATATGCTAACCATAAGGCATGCCAGGCAAGAGGATGGTTGGGTACAATGGAAAGTGCTTTCATGGCCATCTCTATGGCTGATTCATTATCTCCCTTGTGAATTAATACTACCCCATTCAATGACTGAATTAGTGGATTTAAAGGATCCAATTGCATAGCAGTATTCATATGTTCAAATGCTTCATCAGATCTGAGAAGAATCATTAATAAATGTGCATAATAAGCATGGGACATTACATCATTTGGGTTCAATTCCAGCGCCTTGAGAAACTCTTTTTCACCTTTTTGCCAATTCCACTCGGTCCAGACTCCCATTACTGCAGTGGTAAAATGAGATTCTGGATAATTTGGGTCTATATCAATCGCTTTTTGCACTTTCTCATAAATTTGTGGGATAGCTACAGAAGGAGATGCAAAGCCCATTTGCATCATTCCTGCCCAGACTGTTGCTAGACCTGCATAGGCAGGAGCAAAATCAGGATCTATTTCCAAAGAAATATTAAAATACTCCAGGGATCTCTGCAGACTTTCCGCAGTAAGCAGATCCCAATAATATCTTGCCTTCAGATAAGCATCATAGGCTTCCGGGTCAACAGTTTTGGAATCAGCCAGCATGCTCTCTTCCTGGGGAGATATAACAATATTAATTTCCTCAGAAATTGACTTCGTTACATTATTATAAAAATTTAATACCTGTGTTTTGAGTACTCTATAATCCTGGACCCAGAGCTGTTGTTCTTTTGGGTAGGCGCTAATTAACCTGAGTTGTATACAAACAGAATCATTTCCAATACATGAGATGGTACCTTCAATTACAGCATCAATATCCAGTTCAGCGGCTATTTGGGGTATCGACATATCAGCACCTTTAAAAAGGCTTGATGTGGTTTTTGATATTATTGAAAGCGCACTTATTTTGCCCAGGTCTCCTATCAGTCCGGAGTGCATGCCTGCTACATAGTATTCAAACTCATCGGAACCTGTAAAGTTGTCAAATGGCAGGATTGCAATGGATTGAATGGATTCAGCAAGTTGTTTCTGATTGTCTTTAAACTTAAGCAACCTCAACTGTGTTGGGTTAAGCTTGCCTGGATTTACCATTGTAAACCCAATAACTGTTAAGGCAATTATTCCGTTTATGATCTGCAGAATAATTGCTTTACGCGTAAATTTCTGGTTAAACCAGGTATAAATCAAAACAGCTGGCAGCCCAAATATTACCAGCAGAATTAGGACATCCAGAATGGTGGTATTCCAATGATACTTATCAATTAAGAAGTTGAGGGCCTCAATAATTACCCAGGCACCTCCCAGGTATACAATCAGGGTTTTGACAATATTCCCTTTGTTCGCCTGTGCTGGTTTTTCCATAATATATATATTATATTTTGAGGAAGTTTCTCCAGAGGAATGATCAGGATAAGCAGTGATTGCAAAAGCATTTAGGGTCAGTTGTTTACATTAACCTACTAATATAGTAAAAAGATATTGGCTAAACAAATTGCCAGGTGAAAATGGGATCTCCTCAATTAATCGATATTCATCATCATGAGATAATGCCAAATAGCGAATTTATTTTTTTGAACCAGCCCTTTTTTAGGTAAATTTGGAAATAATTTTACTGATATCTTAACACTCAAATTATGAAAATTAAATTCCTTTTACCGTTTGTCATAACCATGATGGCAATAGGCTGTAATGTAAAAAATCAAGTTCAGGTATTACAGGTGCCTGGAAAAGATCAATATTGCGAAATTAATGAAAATGGGATATCGGTGCTTCCAAGTGGCCGTTATGCTACACCCGTTGGGCAAATGTTGCGAATCACACATGATCCATTTGGCATGGCTGTTTCACCCAGTGGAGAAAAGGCTGTTACCCTGCACAATGGAGTGTTCACCATCATTGACCTTAATTCATTTAAGGCAGTAAGAGTACCCAGTTATAATGGACAAATTATTTCACCTTTATCGAATGGTTCTTTTTTGGGAGTCGCATTTTCTGATGATTCTAAAAAAGTTTATTTAAGTGGAGGTGACAATGGTGCAGTAATCATCTATGATATAGATAATTTTACCAGGCTTGATTCCATCTCATTGAATGGTACTATTAATGGGGTTAACTACCAGGATAGTTTTACATCTGACTTGCTTTTTAACGAGGAAGAAAATGAATTACTCGTGCTTGATAGGGGCAATTTTAGGATGGTTCGAATAGACCTTACCACTAAAAAATTAACTGCCTCGATTCGGGTAGGACGCCAGCCATTTGGACTTGCTTTAACGCCTGATAAAAAACAGGCCTTCGTGGCTAATGTAGGGATGTATTCTTACCCTCTTATTGAAGGGGCTACACCTGAAGATTATGACTCCCTTATGATTTCACACCATCCATACGGAGACAATACAAAAGAATCTATAGAAGGTACTGTAGTGGAGGGCAGGAATATACCTGGACTTGGTAGTCCGTTACACCCCGACGCTATGAGCGTTTTTACCATTGATTTGAAGAGTAATTCAGTAATAAGTAAGTTCAAAACAGGTTACCAGATAGGTCAAACGGTTGAAGATGCTGAAGTGATTGGTGGTGCTAGCCCCAATTCCATTGCCGTAGGCGAGCAATTCGCTTATGTTACGAATGCGACCAATGACAACATTGCTATCATTGATCATAAAAACCAGGAAATAGTGGGTCATATACCTATCCTGGTTGATGAACGCATTGATAAACTGAGAGGTTTATTGCCCTTTGGAATTACTATGAGTAAGGATGAAAATACTCTTTATGTGGCTCTTTTAGGATTCAATGCTGTGGCAGTAATTGATATCCCCAGCCAAACTACAAAAGGATTGATCCCTTCTGGTTGGGGACCTACCCGGGTTGAGTTATCTAAAGATGAAAAAGACCTGTACATAATAAGTTGCAGAGGTTTAGGTGCTGGTCCAAATGGGGGTGAAGTATTTGTTGAACCCCCACAGGGAGACTACATTGGGGATATTCAACTGGGAACATTCCAAAAGGTCAAAATTCCTGATGAAGATGAGTTAGCAGAATATACTGCCCAGTCAATTGATAACACCTTTATTGAAGAAACCATTCTGGATGATGGAAAGAACCCCTTACCACCATTACCTGGACTGCGTGAAACCCCAATAAAGCATGTGGTATATATTACCAAGGAAAACAGAACATATGATGAGGTATTTGGTCAATTGAAAAATGGGATAGGAGATAGTACTCTGGCCCGATATGGAGTGAATAATGAATATACACTACCTGATTTTGTAAGGGAAGACTTCCAGAATTTAAGAATTTCTCCCAACCATATAAAGGCAGCTAATCAATTTGCCTTTTCTGACAATTACTATTGCGATAGTGATGCTTCAGTGCATGGTCATCATTGGCTGGTAGGAGTGATTCCCAACGAATGGGTGGAAGCCAACGCAAGTACTAGTAAATCAGCCATGGAGTTTTCAAAAGCCCCTGGAAGGCGTTTTCCGGGTACTATCGGGAGCGTAGATCCGGAGGATTATGCAGAGATAGGTGGACTATGGGAAGCCCTGGAAAGACAAAATGTTAGCTTTTATAATTTTGGACAGGCCAATGAAACAGCTCACGTCAGGGAGGAATGGTATGACACCAATACTGGAGCTGCTCATGGGGTAATGGTTCCCATGCAGAATGCTCTGTTCAAGAGAACCAGTCACAATTATGCTGGTTATAACATGAACATTCCGGACCAATACAGGATGGATCAGTTTGAATCGGAATTTACTAAAAAATGGATTGAAGGAGACGAAGAAATGCCTTCTCTCGTAACTATGATGATCCCAAACGATCACGGTGCCGGCGTTCGTCCGGAAGATGGATATCCATACCCACAATCATTCATGGTTGACAATGACCTGGCAGTAGGTCGTGTATTGCATTTTCTATCCAGAACCAAATACTGGAAAGACATGCTTGTTATAATCACCGAGGACGATCCACAGGGAGGAGTAGATCATGTGGATGCGCATCGGTCTATATTAATGATGGCTGGCCCTTATGTCAAGAAGGGTTATGTGTCTCATACGCATGCAAACTTTGGTGCCATCCTCAAAACCATATACAACATTCTGAATGTCCCCTATGTGAATCATTTTGATATAACTGCTTCCCTGTTACAGGACTTTTTTACATCTGAACCGGATTATACGCCATATACATTGGAACGTCACGATGAACGAATGTACAATGCTGAATTGTCTATGAAAAAGTATAATAAAACTATTGACTGGCGAAAAATAGAACAGGGCCCACCAATGGATAGTGAAGATGATTTACGGGAAAAGCATTATAAAAGTAAAGGAGAGGAATAAAGTTGTACTGGTTTGATTCTTGAAGGTTGAAAAGTTCTGGTTAGAAATTTCACTTCTATTATTCTGCTTTTGCCAATTTTGGATGAGAGAACCACCAATTTTTTTCAATGGCAACAATTGCCTTGTGTATCTCATACTGACATAAAACAGAGTCATGTTTGCCATAACAAGATTCACCTTTAGGATCATTTATGTATAACTCCTGGAGTATAGGCAATGCTTTATTTGAGCGGATTTGCCCTAATGTCCATATAGCATCATGAGTTCGATCCTCTGCAGGCTTACTTTCATCTAGCATATATAAGATTAATGCCTCTTCGGTCTGTTCATTGTATTGCTCTTTAGCAAGTTTAATGTTTTCCTTAACGCTTTGTCCGATCCATATATGTATTGCCATAAACGAACCCAAGATTAGGACAACAACAACCATGCTGGAGATTATAAGAATTCGTTTCATTTTATAAATTAATGTTCAAATCTATTTGTCGTATTCATCTCTCATAAGCAGCAATAATTTCATCCACCTTTGCATTAATCCTTTCATCTACCAACTGCCATTTTTCATTGTTTCTATACCAGGATACAATTTCTTTTACTCCTTCGGAGAAAGGGATTTTACAATTGAATTCAGGTACAAGTTTTTTTATTTTTGAGTTATCAAAAATTACAGAGTTGGCTTTGTCTCCTAAAAGGCCTGCACCCATTTCCAGATCGTATTTTGCAATGAAATCAGATGGGATATGGACATAATTTAACGGAACACCGAGCTCATCCGCTATGAACTGGTAGATCTGGTTCCAATTTAGTAGTTCATCTGAGGTAATATGATATGCCTCACCCAAGGCCTCTTGCTTCCCAAGCAGGCCTAGGAAACCAACTGCAAAATCACTATTGTGGGTGAGCACCCATAGAGATGTTCCATCTCCCTGGATGATGATTTTTTCACCCCGGATCATCCTGTCCAATATGGTGTAACCCCAATCGGTTGGAATTAGGGTATTATCATAGGTATGGGAAGGACGTACAACAGTAATAGGGAATTTTTTGGTATTCCAGGCGTCGAATAATATCTTTTCGCACTCTGCTTTGTCTCTGGAATACTGCCAATAAGGATTAATAAGCGGTGTTTTTTCAGTAATGGGCAGCTTTGAGACCGGCTTTTCATAAGCCGAGGCAGAACTGATGAATATGTACTGTTTTGTCATTCCAGAAAAAATTTCAATATCCGCCAGAACCTGATCCGGTGTAAAACTTATCCAGTTTACTACCACATCAAAAGAATACTCCTTTAATTTTGTTTTGGTTTCCTCAATGTTATGCATATCACCCTGGATGGTTTTAACTCCCTCAATTTCCCGATGGCTCTTTCCCCGGTTAAAGTGATAAAGTTCAATGCCTCTTTCTACTGCCAGTCTTGATACTGCCGAACTGATAATTCCAGTACCTCCTATAAATAATACTTTCATAATGTAATTCTTAAACTCAATATTACTGATTTCTACTATTTCATGCCAAATAGAAAAGGAAATGCAAAAACCACAAACAAAATCCAAACTAAATATACTGGTAAATATCTTGCAATTGTAAATTCTACCCGATCAATTTTTGATTTTCCAAAATTCACCTTCAAAAGATCGATCATTATGAGAATGAGGTTTCCAAAAATTAAAACATTTGAACCCAGAACGGCAAGCCTGTTTGGAGTCATGCCATATTCAGTTAGCCGATAAAAAATTGCTGACAAGGCTATTAAATCGATAAGCAAAGAAACCACTGTAAGTAGTAGCAAAATTATCTCATTAAATTTTTGTTTCTTATTTACCGGTGATTCTGAAATTGAGAACACAATAATAGCCATTACTCCCAGCAACATTAAGTTAAATATAAGAAGGAAGTCTCTGTCATTGTATGGATCTTTCCCGGAAATAGGAATAAAGATTAGGTATATCACCAGGGTAATAAGCACCAGGGGACTAAAGATATTCGCAATTATCTGGGCAATTTTATCCGTAAAAGTTGGAAAGTTTTGAATTATAAATGTTGTAAGAATAGGGGCAGAGACCACTCCTATAATCACAATATACTGGAAATAGAACTCTCCAATATCGATCTCAATTGCTGAAAATAGCCCCATAGTTATTCCGGTTAATATCCCCCCCGCAATGGCTATTAAAGCACCCAGAACAGCTAAATCGCCATTGTGTTTAATATACTCTATCCGTTTCCTTTTATTTCTGAAGTCAAGGTTCATGTAAACAAGGCCATAAATGCACCACATAAGCAATGGCATATGAATGTAAACCAGATTAATCGAATTACTTTCACCTACTGAGGGTAATAGATTCACATATATTAATGGAATTGTGAAGGCCACAAGGCTGAAAACAATCTCCCTGAGTAGAAACACCTTTGTATTCATGAGCGAATAGAGGGTGAGCCCCAAAAAGACAATTATACCCACGTTTTTTTCGTAGAAGAAAAATTTAGCTAAATCAATATTGAAAATTTCAGGAATTTCTATCAGGAACCCGGTTATAATACATGCGACAATTAGAGCAATAAAATCTGATTTTAAAAAAGGATTGTCCTTCTTTGCAGCCTTATCGTATCCTAATCGAACTTTCCAGAATTCCGCTATTTCAGTATTTTCAATTTCCGGGTAAGCTTCCTTAAAATCCAATTCAAAAGCCTTCTTGTCTTCCCTGAATAATTTTTCCAAATTTTCAGCTTGATTGATGTTCCCTATAATTCTATTTGCCATGAGCTAGTGTTTTAATAAGAAAATTTCAGGCCTGTTGCGGCATTCTCATGATTAACAGAACCGGTAGCTTTGGGAGCAATATATTTGTCATTTTGTAGAAGATTGTCTCCTTATCATGGCAGTGATCCAACCTACCAAAGCACCTATAGAAGACCAGAACAACAACACAAATATTAAATTGGCAAGTTGACTATTGGAGAATGCATAAAAACTGGTTTCAAAAAGTTGCTCAAAAAGTATGGATGGCAGAATAATCCAGAATAGGAAGTTGATCTGGCCTGTACTTAGTACATAAAATACTACCCCAAGGAGAGCAACAATGGGCACAGTAATCAAAGTTGAAATAAGCCATGAGGGCAGTTTGCTTAGGACCTCGAAATAGTTTTTCTGATTTTTTGTTGTATTTTTTTCCATATCCAATGTATTTTTAGAATTAGATAAAGTATCTCATAATTAAGCCTATGCTTATAAAAAAGATTATCCACTTTTGATCAAGTTTTCAAGGGCTTCGAGGTGATGAATAAACTCTTCTTTCCCCAGTTTTGTAATGGAATAAGTTGTATTTGGCTTCCGCCCGACAAATTTCTTTTTGAAATCGATAAATTTGTTTTTTTCAAGTGCCTTTAAATGACTGGCAAGGTTCCCATCGGTAACTTCCAGTAAGCTTTTTAAAGAATTAAAATCCATTTCCTCATTTACGGCAAGACCAGACATAATTCCCAGTCGCACACGGCTATCGAAAATTTTATTTAAATCTTTTATGGGATTGTTATTTACCATATTTAACTCAGGCTTTATCCTGTTTTCTGTCGTATTTAAAATGCATGATCAAACCATAAATGATATGTAGAATGCCAAAGCCAAAAATCCAGAAGTATATCCCGTATTTTAAAAATATAAGAGCAAAAATACCGGTCAGGATTTCTCCCATACCCAGGTAACGAACTTCACTTAGCGTATAATTTCCTGCATTAAGCAAAGCTAAACCATAGAAAAGGAGCGATACCGGAATTAAAAAATAAAGCAAGTTGTAAAACAAAAGAACGACAATAAATACCCCCCCTGCAAATAGAGGAATTCCAAGATTTACAAGTACCCTTTTTGTAGTGTAATCCCATAAGGGAACACCCAGGTTCCTGGCCTTGATCCAGGAAAAAAATACTGCTGAAATAAGGGCGAGTAAAAGAACTATGGCTCCATCTATCGCCATAAACCATCGCATCTTTACGCTCAGCTCACCGGAAATATATGATACTTCTCCACCAAGAAGGAAATCAGAATGATAGAAGTACCAGTAGGCAACAACTCCTCCAAGAATTCCAAATATGCCTGCAAAAATTCCCGAGTATCCACTTAAAGACAGAAAGCGGGAGCTTCGCTCCATAATTGATCTGATCTCAGTCAGGTCGTTCAGGTAGTTTTTGTTTTTCTCCATGGGGATTGTATTTAAGTCCTATTTCTTTCTGTAAGTAAAAGTACTTTGTAGTGCAAAGTTAATGTATATTTTTGAATCTCCAAATTATTTTTAAAAATCATACTTCATCACTTTGTACTTTGTGATTTATCTGAAAATACTTTTCAAATTTTAGAAATCAGAACTCGGATGAAATTGTTGTAGTATATAATGTTCTGATTCAGTGCATCAATACTTTGATTGTACAACATGAAATTTATCTTTTTGCGTAACTTTGCGCCTTCTTTGTGTAACTTTCGCAGGAAAGCTCTTAAATTATTAATTGTGACGCAGAGCTTCGCAAAGTAGATGAGGAGATTCGTAAAGTTTAAAAAAGTATTGATTATTAATGATTTATCCTGAGAATTTTGAGAAAAAAATTGGATTTGACCGAATTCGGTCTATTCTGAAGGAATCCTGCCTGGGAGAATTGGGTAAGCAGGAAGTGGATACAATGGATTTTGATCTCAATTATCAGGAAATAGTTAAAATGCATGATCTGGTTTCAGAATTCATGGCAATTCTCAATTCTGATAAAGAGTTTCCTGTAGATCATTATCATAATATGATGCCGGTTTTGGATAAAATCCGTGTAGAAGGAACATTTATGGAGGTGCAGGAATTGTATGAGCTCAAATTATCATTGGAGGTAATTAAGTCCATTCAGAATTTTTTTAAAAGCGAAGAGGAAAATATTTATCCAAAATTGAAAGAGCTCGCTTTGTCAGTGGATATCTTTCCATTCGTTATAGCCTCAATTAATAAAATTATTACTGGAAAAGGTAAGATAAAAGACAATGCTTCTGCAGATTTGGGACGCATTAGAAGATCTTTGAGAGACAAATCCAGCCAGGTTTCCAACCGGATGCATGCCATCATGAAGAAAGCAAAACAGAACGGTTTGGTGGCCGAAGATACAGAACTCTCTATCCGTAATGGAAGGATGGTTATTCCACTTCATTCATCTGATAAGCGGAAAATAAATGGACTGGTGCACGATGCATCAGCCACCGGTAAAACTACCTTTGTGGAGCCGGCAGAGATTGTGGAGATTAATAACGAGATAAGGGAGTTAGAATATGCCGAGAAACGGGAAATTGTCCGCATTCTAATCCAATTTACAGATACAATTCGTCCTTACCTGGAGGATCTGAAAGAATCCTACGAATTCCTTGGTAAAATTGACTTTATTCGAGCCAAAGCCATGTTCGCCAGGCGTGTTGACGGCGTGAAGCCAGTTATAGTTGATCAGCCTGAAATACTCTGGGAGAATGCCGTACATCCTCTGTTGCTAATAAATTTTCGAGCCCAGAATAAAGAAGTAATCCCCCTGGATATTACTTTAAATAAGGAGAAACATATTTTGCTTATATCCGGGCCAAATGCCGGTGGGAAGTCCGTGTGCCTGCAGACAGTTGGCTTGCTTCAATATATGTTTCAATGTGGAATCCCTGTTCCGGTAAAGGAGAGTTCACATTTTGGGATTTTTAAGAAAATTTTCCTTGATTTTGGGGATGAGCAATCAATAGAGAACGATTTAAGTACCTACAGCTCACATCTTCTCAATATGAAGTTTTTCGTAAAGAATGCCGATTCAACATCCCTGGTTTTAATTGATGAGTTTGGAACAGGGACTGAGCCTTTATTGGGAGGGGCTATCGCACAGGCAATTCTGGGACAACTAAATGAAAGTGGAAGCTATGGTGTAATAACTACCCATTATACCAATTTGAAGCATTTTGCTTCTTCAGCAGAAGGAATTGAGAATGGGGCCATGCTTTTTGACCATCAAAAGATTCAGCCGCTATTTCGCCTTCAGATGGGGAAGCCGGGTAGTTCGTTTGCCTTTGAGATTGCACGGAGTATAGGCCTTCCCGAAGATATCTTAAAAGTGGCTACAGGAACCATTGGCGAAGATCATATTTATTTCGACAAGCACCTTAGAGAAATTGCTCGTGATAAACGCTATTGGGAGAACAAGCGTTCAAGAATTCGTCAATCGGAGAAAAAGCTTGAGGAAACCCTGAACAAATATTCAGAGGAACTGGGAAGCATAAAACAGGAAAAAAAGCAAATACTGGATAAAGCAAAAAGGGAAGCCGAAGAATTACTGAATGGGGTAAACCGAAAAATTGAAAAAACCATTCGAGTAATCCGAGAAACCCAGGCTGAAAAAGAGAAAACCCGAAAGGCCCGGGAAGAGCTAACTGAGGCTAAAACCAAGCTTGAAAAGGGGAAAGATAAGGAAGATGAGAAAATTGAAAGGAAAATCAGGCAATTAAAGGAGAAAGAAGAGCTTGTAAAAAGGAGACAGCCCAAAGAGGAAATGGAAATAGCAAAGCCACTCGTCTCGGAAAAGGACAATACAATTCGGGAAGGAGATAAGGTGAGGATGAAAGGGCAGGATACCATAGGGGAGGTGCTTGAAATATCAGGCAACAGGCATATGGTTGCTTTTGGTAGCATGATTACCAATGTGAAACTCGAAAAAATCGAAAAAGTAAGTCGCTCTGAATTCAGGGCACAAAACCGACAAAGCCGATCATCTACAGCATCTTATTTTGATGATTTGCAAAAAAGAAAACTCCAATTCAAACCCAATCTGGATTTGCGTGGAAAGAGGGCAGAGGAAGCCATCCGTATGGTGCAGGACCTGATTGATGAGGCCGTAATGGTGGAATCAAAAGAACTTAGCATACTTCATGGCAAAGGAAATGGCATTTTACGACAGATGATCCGGGAATTCCTTGCTACCGTTGATGTAGTTGAAACTTATAAGGATGAACATCCGGACAGAGGGGGTTATGGAATTACCCTGGTGAAATTGGATTTTTAGCATCTTTTTTACTCAAGGTATTCTCTGGAAAATAAGATTCAGGAAATTTGTTATTTTTGAATTGCATTGAATCTTTCACTTCATGAATGATCTTCTAATTTACACTCCAACCCAAACAGAACGTGTGAAGTTCACTTTTCGATTTTTATTTTCGGAAATTATTGGGGTAGAGTATAGGATTACAAGTGATAAAGCCAAGTTTTTAAGATATGAAGGGCCCGTTTTAAACTATTCTCAACTACCTCTTAGTAAGGGTATATGGATTCACAGCCAAGGGCTTTTAAACCAAACCGGAATTAAAAGACTGAATCCCAATCCGGGGAAATGGAAAAATCTGCCTGTTCTTTTTAAAATGGGACCAGAACCTGACTTGCCCTTTGACCCCTTTGCAGCGACCTTTTTCTTGATATCAAGATATGAAGAGTACCTGGACTTTAAGCAGGATGAGCTAGGAAGGTTTCCTTCAGAAAACAGTGTGGCCTATAAAAATGATTTTTTAGATACTCCAGTTGTAGATATTTGGGCAGCCCGGCTTAAAAATATGTTAAAAATTCGCTACCCTGAGCTTATATTCAAGGAAAAGAAATATGAGTTTATATCTACCATTGATATTGACCAGGCATGGGCTTATTTACATAAAGGGATATTAAGGAACCTATTTGGTGGAATAAAATACACGCTCAAAGGAGAATTTAATGATGTGGTAAAAAGAACTCAGACTCTGCTTGGGGCCAGGAAAGATCCGTTTGATAACTTTGAATATATTGCAAACAAGCAGCAGGAAGTAAATTCAAGGTATTTTATTCAGGTAGGGAAACCTGGTAAGTTTGATAAAAACCATAGTGGTGAAAACCGGGCCATGAGGAAATTAATTTCAAGCCTTGCGGAACATAATGAAGTAGGGATTCATCCTTCTGTTAGGTCTTGCCTGAGAGGAGAGTTGCCTTCGGAGATTGATTTACTAAGCTCGATTACTGGGAAGAAAATAGTAAAAAGCCGGCAACACTACCTGAATCTTCGATTCCCAAAGACGTATAAAAATTTGATCCAGAATGGAATAAGAGAGGATTACTCCATGGGGTATCCATATAAACCTGGTTTTAGAGCAGGTACAGCCACACCTTTTTATTTTTACGATCTGGGGGAGGAAAAAGCAACTAATCTAAAGGTTTATCCTTTCCAGGTAATGGATAGTTGTCTTAATAACAACTTGAAACTATCACCTGATGAAGCCATGGAAATGATTCGTGAATATATTTTAAAAGTAAAGAAGGTCAATGGCACATTTATAAGTATCTGGCATAACTCTTCTTTCAGTGACGAGTTAGAATGGAAGGGATGGGTAGAAGTTTTTGAAAATATGCTTGAAACAGCGAAAGGCTAATCTTAATAAGGGGTGATACAATACTTTAAAAATAGCGAAATAAATAAGGAGAAATGGGATATTTGCATCCAGCAGAGTACCCATCCTCTTGTATATGCAATGTCATGGTATCTCGATATTGTGTCGCCAGGGTGGGATGCTTTTGTGGAGGGTGAGTATGCTATAGTATTTCCCTTAACCCGGGGAAGTAAATTTGGTATTCCATATCTGTATCAACCCATGTTTACCCAGCAGTTGGGGTTTTTTTCTGATAAAACCTTAGCTCCAAAGAAAATTGATCAATTTCTTCAATCCATTCCTGCAAGATTTTTATTGGTTGATATCAATATTTGGAATGAGATTGAATTTTCTCCCCCTGGGGTGAAGACTTACCGTAGAAATAATTTTCAAATGAGCCTGGCAAAAACTTATGAGGAAATTCAGGATAAGTATGCAACGAATACACAACGAAATATAGACCGTGCTCAAGTACTCGGATTAACTATTAAAGAGGCGGAAACAAATAGTTCTATCTTACAATTAAAAAAGGAAAATATCAAAATAGACCTTAAAGAGTCAGATTTTCAAATTTTAGATTCTCTGTTAAATTATGCTCTCAAAAATGGATATGGAAAAATCTATGAAGTCTATATCAATTCTGATTTATTGGCGTCTGCTTTTTTTATTTCGTTTAACAAGCGGCTTACCTATCTGCTTTCTGCATCCTCACAAAAAGGTAAGGATAGTCGGGCTATGTTTTTTTTAATTGATGAAATAATTCGAAAACATTCTGGTAGCGATATAATTCTTGATTTTGAAGGCTCGGAAATTCCGGGATTGGCCAGGTTTTTTTCCGGCTTTGGTGCTTCCCCAGTCAATTATAAGCGGTTAACATTTAATAATTTACCATATCCTTTGAAGCCTTTGTATCGTTTATTGCGGCCAAAATCAGGATAAGTTATGGCAAATAAAATAAACAGCTTACTTTCAAATATTACAGGCCACAAAATAATAATGCCTGTATATCATGCCATTGCAAATAGATCACCTATTCATTTAAAACATTTGTACCGGGTTAGGTCTATCGAAGAATTTGAAAAGGACCTGGATTTTTTGTTAAAGAATTACCATCCCATAAGCATTACTGAGCTTCTAAACCGAGTAGAGACTGGAAAGAAGTCTAAGAGCAATGAGTTTATCCTCACTTTTGATGATGGCCTTCGTGAAATTTATGATGTTGTTCGTCCTGTTTTATTGTCTAAGGGTATCCCTGCATTGGTGTTTTTAAACCCTGGATTCATTGATAATAAAGCTTTAATGTATCGCTACAAAGCCAGTATTTTATTGGATAATCTATTGACTGGCAAGGCTTCACCATCTTTATCAACAGAGATAAAAGTGGTTCTCAATATAAATGGTTCAGATCCTCGAAGTGTTAAAAAGTCAATTCTTGGGCTAGGGTATAGTGATACGAAAAAATTCGAGAATATTGCCAATTTACTGAATGTTGATTTTAAAGAGTATCTTAAGAACAATAAACCCTACCTGGATATTAAGCAGATTAATAAAATGATTGAGGATGGTTTTATATTTGGAGGACATAGTATTGATCACCCCGATTACAGTAATTTGTCACTTGAGATGCAGTTAAGGCAAACTTTTCAAAGTGTGGAGATGGTGAAGAGAAGAACTGATCAAAAATATGGCCTTTTTGCATTCCCATTTACTGATTTTGGCATTAGCAGGATGTTTTTCGATAAAATGTATGCAAGTATGGAGCCTGAAATACATGCCAGCTTTGGAACTGCAGGAATTAAAAAGGATAGTTATCCACAGCATTTCCAAAGAATTCCAGTGGAGAATTATGATGGGTCTTTGTCATCCACATTACTCCATGAGTATCTATATTATTTAATAAAAGTACCTTTCAGAAAAAATCAAATTATTAGAAGGTAAATGATTCGGGTAAGAAGCATACAAATGTCAGAGCTCCAGGAATTTATTGATTCTGAAGCTTTTCTTAGCCTGGAGAATATTCCCATTAGTCCTCAAAGGGCAACTTCTTATTTGAAAAATCCACAATGCTCTCAAAACAATGTTGTATTATTCCTTGCCTATGAGGAGGAAGAGCTCGTAGGTTACAGAGCGCTTCTGCCTGACAGAATAATATTTGAAAATAAAGTGATTTCTTTTGCATGGTTGAGTGGGAATTGGGTTCATCCTGCTAAAAGAAGAAAGGGAATAGCTTCTTTATTGCTGGAACATGCACTGGAGGCTTGGGAATATAAGCTAATGTTTACCAATTATGCTGCTGAATCAAAAGCAGTTTACGTAAAGTCAGGAGAGTTTGTAAAATACGCCTCTTTAAATGGAATTCGAGTTTATTTGCGTTTCCCCCTGGCAGAAGTTCTACCACCAAAGAATAGCCTTTTCAGGAATTTAAAACCTGCCTTTAATGTTTTTGATCGCTTGTTAAATACGGTGGGTGATCTCCGTTTTAGAAACTCCCAGGGGAATAGGACTTCCAGGCAAGAAAGAACGGAAGAGATTCAATCACTTGATGAAGAGACCATCGACTATATTAAAAGATGGAGGGATGATAATTTCACATGCGACATTGTAAATAAGCTTAAGTGGATTGAAGCATGGCCATGGATACTTGAGAAGAGCCAGCCAGATGAAACGGATAAGAAGTATTTCTTTTCCTCAACAGCGCAGAAGTATGAAAATATTCAGCTTAAAGTATATAACTCCGAGAACCAGTTTGTGGCTTACCTTATGATAATTGTGATTGGAAATAAGCTTACTATTCCATATTTCTTTTCTTCAAAGGAGGCCATAACTTTAATACCGGATATTATCCTCTCGAAAATGATACAGTTTAAGTTAAGCTATACTACTATTTACCATCCTCAGCTTATTGATGAGATGTGGAAGCAAAGGAAAGGATACATTTTTAAAAAGTCTATTCCCAGGAATTATTATTGTTCTGTGGGCTTGAAAAATAACCTGCCTGACTCAAAAAAATTAACATGGCAGGATGGCGATGGAGATGCCGCCTTTACTTGATTTTCAGACCAGCTAAAAACATTTGCTTTATCCATTCATGGAACTAAAATCAAAAGCTTGATTCTGGCTAACTTCGTTCAATTTTCCATTTTCACATTTAAGAGTGCGGGCATTGAACTTTTTGATAAGGGAATAATCATGTGTGCCCATAATTACAGTTCTACCATTTTCACTTATTTTTTTCAAAGTTCTCATGATATCCTCTGAAGTATCGGGGTCAAGGTTACCTGTTGGTTCATCGGCCAGAATAATCTCGGGGTCATTCAGTAGAGCCCTGGCTATAACCACTCTCTGTTGCTCTCCGCCAGATAATTCATGCAACATTTTATATCCTTTATACTCGAGCTGGACTTTTTCCAGTACTTCTTGAATCCTGGTTTCAATTTCCTTTTTGTTTTTCCAGCCAGTAGCTCTCAAAACAAATTCCAGATTCTTGTACACATTCCTGTCAGTAAGTAGCTGGAAGTCCTGGAATACTATGCCCAGCTTACGGCGTAAGTAAGGAACTTCTCTTTTCTTAATGTTAAGCAGGTTGAATCCGGCTACTTTTGCTGTGCCATCTTTGAGCGGTATTTGAGCATAAATGGTTTTTATCAAACTGGTTTTACCACTCCCTACTTTACCAATTAAGTATACGAATTCCCCTTTATTAATGCTAAAAGAAACATGTGACAGGATCAAATTGTCCTTTTGAAAGATAGGGCAGTCGTTAAATTCTATGATGGTATCCATATCCATAAAACCATTGTTTTCAGGTAGATGTTAGCAGCCTCAAAAATACACCTTTTTAATTTAATACCAATTTTAAACCAAAATCAGAAATTAACATTTAATTGTTGATTACTTAGATAATAAAACCCGATTGTATACCGTTTTTTAAGTTAATTTAGCGACAATTTAAGCACGACTGTATGCGGGTTGGAAAAATACTTTTCTTATTTCTTATTCTTATATCACTAGGCTTTGCGGCTAATTCCCAACGAAATTATTCTGCACTCCTTATCGATGACAAATACTTCGATGCTTATGAGTTGTTCCAGAAGAAAAAATATGGTACTGCTCAGCCGATATTTATTGAAATAATTGAGGAGCTTAAGGGCTTTGATACCGAGATTTTGGTGAATTCTGAATATTATTCCGCTTTATGCTCTGTTTATTTGTTCAATGAAGATGCTGAACATCGGCTTTACCAGTTCATTAACAACCATCCTGAGAGCATGAAAACCCGGAATGCCATCTGGGAACTGGCTAAGTTTTTGTATAAATCAAAGGATTATAGGACGGCCATTATTTATTTTGAGAAGGTTGATCGGATTATTCTTTCACCGGAAGAAAAGGGTGAGTTTTTCTTTAAGAGGGGATATAGCTATTTCATGAGAAAAGATTACGAAAAGGCCAGCCAGTCATTTTATGAGATAAAAGATCTGGATACGGATTATTCTGGCCCGGCCACTTATTATTATGCTTATATAGCCTATACACAGGAGAATTACGAAACAGCTTTGAAAGGTTTCAAAAAGCTGGAAAACGACGATAACTTTAAAGCCATTGTGCCTTATTATATTTTGCAGATATTATATGGCCAGGAGAAATATGATGAAATTGTACGAATGGGTCCTCAATTGCTTGAAAATGCGATACCTGGACGAAAAGCGGAGGTAGCCAAGTTTGTTGGAGATGCTTTCTACCAATTGGACGATTATAGTGGAGCCAAAACCTACCTTGAATTATATAAAGAAAGCGCTAAATCCATTTCCCGGGAAGACAAGTATCAGATGGGATTTATGTATTACAAATTGGGAGAATTTGAAAATGCAATTCCTCTTTTTCAGAGTATGGGAGGCAAAAAGGATGAATTGGGACAGAATGCATATTATTTACTGGCAGATTGCTACCTAAAGATAGGTGATAAGGCACAGGCTGGTCAAGCGTTTTTTACCGCTTCAAATATGGAGTTTGATGATGATATTCGAGAAGATGCGATGTTTAATTATGCAAAAATCACCTATGAACTTGCTTTTTCGCCTTTTAATGAGACCATACAAGCATTTGAAAAATATATTGAACTCTATCCACATTCCCCCAAGATCGATGAAGCTTACCAATACCTGGTAATGGCGTTTCAAAATACCAAGAACTATAAGATGGCTCTTGAGTCTCTTGAGAAAATTCTAAATAAAAACGATAAGGTAAAAGAAGCCTATCAGCGAATCGCTTTTTACAGGGGACTTGAATTATATAACGATCTGAAATTTGAAGAGGCTCTGGAATTATTTGAGATTGCTTTAAGTCAGGGAGAATATGAACCTACTTTATATGCCCGTTGTTTTTATTGGGAGGCTGAAACCTTATATAGAATGAAGGATTATCAGGCTGCACTGGAAAGTTATAATGAATTTCTAATATCTCCTGGAGCCTATTCTCTGGGGGAGTATAAATTGGCGCATTATAATATTGCCTACTGCTATTTCGATCTGGATAAATTTACCGATGCCTCACGGTGGTTTCGCAAATATATTGACCAGGTAAAGGGTGGAAAAGGAAAAATTGTGGCAGATGCCTATAATAGATTGGGTGATTGTGCATTTGTTGAATTAGATTATCCATTATCAGTAACTTATTATCAAAGATCTTTAGACCTGGGTTCTTCCGATCCGGAATATGCCTTGTTCCAGAAATCATTTGCCCAGGGACTCTTAAAACAACACATGGCTAAGATAAATGGCTTAACCGAACTTTTAAGAGATTATCCGAAATCTAACTATGTTGATGATGCCCTTTTTGAAAGAGGAAGGTCTTATGTGAAAATCGAAAAACCGAATAATGCCTTAGAAGATTTTTACTCTATTTTGGATAGATTCCCAAACAGTAGCTATTATTCAAAATCTTTATTGGAAATAGGTCTGGTGTATTATAACCAGGGTAAGAATCAGGAAGCCATTGAAGCCTATAAGAGTGCAGTAAAGAAATTCCCAGGATCCCCTGAGGCCAGGAGTGCCCTTACAGGTATGAAAACTGTATATGTGGAGATGAATGATGTAGAAACCTATTTTGCTTATGTAAGAACCCTGGGTTCATTTGCTAATGTAAGCGTTTCAGAACAGGATTCATTGACCTATCTGACGGGAGAGAATCTATATATGGCAGGTAATTGTGAGCGAGCATTGCAGGTGCTTGGAAATTACCTTCAGAAATTCCCCGAAGGAAGTTTTGTCCTAAATGCTCATTTTTATCGGGCTGAATGTCTTGCTTCTTCTGGCCGCATTGATGAAGCTTTGGCTGACTATACTTATGTAGCTTCGCAATCAAAGAATGTTTTCTCAGAACCTTCTCTATTGGCTACGTCAGGGATTAATTTTGACGAAGGAAACTATGCCAATGCATTAGAGAATTATGTGTTACTGGAGAATGTTGCAGATATTTCCAGCAATAAATTAATAGCATTAATGGGGCAAATCCGTTCCTTATTCCTGCTGAATGATTACCAGGGTGTTGTGAAAACTGGGCAAAGGATTTTTAACGCTGAAAATGTTTCTGAGGTAGATCTACGGGAAGTGAACTTTAAGATGGGGAAATCTTATCTGATTATCGGTGACCTGGATGCTTCCTTAAATTATTTTAAAAAGATTTCAGGTGAAATAAAAAGTAAGGAAGGAGCTGAAGCCAAATACCGGGTTGCAGATATATACTTCAAAGATGACAAAATAGATCAGGCTGAAAAAGAAGTGCGTGAATTTATTGATATGAATACTCCTCACCAGGAATGGATGGCCAGGGTATTTATATTGTCTGCCGATATAAGTCTTCTAAAGAAGGATTATTTCCAGGCACGCTATACCTTGCAGAGCCTCCTGGATTATTATGGTGTAGAGGATGATGGGATTAAGCAGGAAGCCAAACAAAAACTTGAACATATCCTGGAATTGGAAGAATCAGAAGGGGATACAGAATTAAATGTGTCAGATACATTGTCGGTAATCTTCCACAGGAAGGAATATAATAATACTATCGCAAATATAGGATGAACAGAATAAAGACATATATTTTTATTGGGCTCATTATTTTTGCTTCGATGAACTTGTTTGCTCAGGAAGAAGAAACAATCAAAAAGGAAGTTCGGGTTGTAAAACCCTATGAACCTACTTTAACTGATGCATTCAAGATAAACCTTCTTCCGGTATTGGATGATACTGTCAAATTAAGTCCAGATATCTCCTATAACATTCAACCCAATAACTTTCAACCGGTATATCAGTTCAAGCCATTAAAACCTGCGAAGCTTGAGGGTGAACAAATCCCAAAGTTATATCATAGTTACCTGAAACTTGGTTTTGGTACCAACTTGACTCCTGTGGGAGAAATTAGTATTAGCAACCTTCGATCCAAGACATTCTCAATTGGAGCCTATTTAAGGCATATCTCCTCATATGGAGATGTAAAGCTGGCTAACAATAAGAAAGTGTATGCCAGTTATGGTGATACTGATTTTTTATTTCATACGAAAAAGGTATTTAAAAAGTCGGTTCTTTCAGTGGAAGCAGGTGTCAACCAGGATTGGATAAATTATTATGGATACAATCCTTCTCTGGATACTACCTTGTTGAGGGATAGTACGAAACAAAGTTTTCTCGATATATATGGGGGCCTGAATTTAGAATCCACTCACTTAGATTCCAATCATTTAAATTATAAGATCAAGGCGAATTATCATCACTTTAATGATAAGTTTAAAAACAGCCAGGATGAAGTTAATTTCTATGCAAGGTTTAATAAGGTATTCCTGAAAAATAAAATGTTTGGGACTGATCTCAAAGGAATGTATCTGGGATCTAATATGGATAGCCTGACAACTCCTCTAACAATAGTTCGAGTGGAACCCTGGTTTTCTCAGAGTACTCCATTATGGAGACTTGACCTGGCATTGGACCTAACGTTTGAGTTTGAACCAGGGAACTCCGTTTTACACCTATATCCCAAAGCCAGATTTCACTTTAATGTAGTACCTCAATTCCTGACTGCATTTGTTGGAGTAAAAGGAGAACTTCAGAACAATACGTATAGAAGTACTGTTTCAATAAATCCATACCAGATTCCTGGATTAAATATGAAAAGCACCGATAAAAAGATGAATTTCTTTGGTGGTTTTAATGGCTCTTTCAGCCGAAAATCGGCCTATCATATCAGGGCAAGTTACTCCCTGGTTGATCAAATGCCATTTTTTGTAAACGATACCCTTGATGTTCTTGGAAACAAGTTTTATTTTGAATACGATGATGTGCAGATAACACGCGTTTTTGGCGAAGCAAGTACAAAAATAGGGCCCAATGCAGAGATCTTATTAAAGGCCAACTACTATAAGTATGGAATGTCAACCCAGGCCAGGGCCTGGAACAAGCATAATTTTGATGCAACGGTCTCGTTTAGATATAACTTCCGGAATAAGATTTTGGGTGGTATAGATGCGTACTATGTGGGTAAGAGGTATGCAAAGTCCTATGTGTTTGCACAACCTGAAATTCCATTAGACGGATTTGTGGATCTTAACCTGAGTTTGGAATACCAGTTTACAAGAATCTTATCTTTTTATATCAGGCTTAACAATATTCTTGGGTCAGGATATGAAATATGGAATCAATATCCGGTGCAAAGATTTTCATTTTTTGCTGGCTTCTCATACCTTCTTTAAATCAGATGCATTATTTTTAAGCTTGATTCTTGAACTTGAGGTATTTATGCAAGCTTTCAAATATCCGAAATACAGCTATAAATATCACGGAATATTGGCTTGTTAAAAAAGTCATTCAATTGTTGATAAAACATTTCATTTATAGTCGATTAGATGCTATAAATTGAATAAGATTTAGTATATTTGTGCCGTTAGATAATACAATCTTTTTTTTGACTGTAACTAACATAAATACTTTGTTTTTAGCCGGTGAAAAGAACGCGGAGAAATTGATCAGAAAATAAAATTGTTGAGTAAACATCCTTCAACGAATTTTTCCTTAAATCAACTTTTTGAATGTTGTGTAAAATGTTTTTCAAACTGGCATTAAATAGAAATATATAAATAGTTTAAGATACGAATATGAGTAAGAAAAAAATTGTAAAGAACGATTATTCAGCAGAAAGCATACAAGTACTCGAAGGTCTTGAAGCAGTTAGGAAAAGACCTGCTATGTATATTGGTGATATAAGTGTAAAGGGATTGCACCATCTTGTTTACGAAGTAGTGGATAATTCAATTGATGAAGCACTTGCAGGCCATTGCAAAAATATTGAAGTTTATATTAATGAGAAAGGTTCAATAACCGTTATAGATGATGGTAGGGGTATTCCTATCGATTTTCATGAGAAAGAACAAAAATCTGCCCTGGAAGTAGTTATGACCGTGTTGCATGCCGGTGGTAAGTTTGATAAAGATAGTTATAAGGTTTCCGGGGGGCTCCATGGTGTTGGTGTATCTGTTGTAAACGCCCTGTCTTCAAAGTTATATGCTAAAGTGCATCGTGATGGGATGATCCATACCCAGGAATATGAAAAGGGTAAGCCAGTAACTGGTGTAGAACCAGCCGGGGAAACAGATATTACAGGAACCGAAATTACTTTTATACCGGATGATTCCATTTTTACTACAGTTGATTATAATTTTGAAATTTTAGCAGCACGCCTCCGTGAACTGGCATTTCTGAATAAGGGTATCTTTCTTAAATTGGTGGATAAAAGAGAAACCAATGGAAATGGAAATGGGAATGGAATCGAAAATGGAGACGGTGAAAGTCAGGAAGAATTCAGAACTGAAACCTTTTACTCTGAAGAAGGCTTGAAAGAGTTTGTTCAATTTCTTGATGCAAACAGGGAAAAGTTGATCCAAACACCCATTTATATTGAAACAGAAAAGAATAATATCCCGGTAGAAATTGCTATGCAATATAATACCTCATTTTCTGAAAATATTCACTCTTATGTAAATAATATCAATACCATTGAAGGTGGAACTCACCTGGCTGGTTTTCGCAGAGGATTAACAAGGACCTTGAAAAGCTATGCAGAAAAATCCGGAATGCTTGCAAAGCTTAAGTTTGATATAAGTGGTGATGATTTTAGAGAAGGTCTGACTGCCATTATTTCCTGTAAAGTTCAGGAGCCTCAGTTTGAGGGCCAGACGAAGACAAAACTCGGCAACTCTGAGGTAATGGGCTCTGTAGATCAGGCAGTTAGCAGTTCATTGACCCATTACCTTGAAGAGAATCCCAAGGATGCCAAAACCATTGTACAAAAGGTGATTCTGGCAGCTACTGCAAGGCATGCGGCTAGAAAAGCACGTGAACTGGTTCAACGGAAAAACGTCCTTTCCGGCTCTGGTTTACCTGGAAAATTATCCGACTGCTCTGAAAGAGACCCTTCTTTATGTGAGGTATACTTTGTTGAGGGTGATTCTGCAGGAGGAACAGCCAAGCAGGGAAGAGACAGGAAATTTCAAGCCATTTTACCACTCAGAGGTAAGATTTTGAATGTTGAAAAAGCCATGCAGCATAAGATTTTTGAAAATGAAGAGATTAAGAATATTTTTACTGCACTTGGTGTAAGCATTGGTACTGAAGAGGATAGTAAAGCTCTAAATCTTGAAAAACTGAGGTACCATAAGGTTGTAATCATGACGGATGCCGATGTGGATGGTAGCCACATCACTACTTTAATTATGACATTCTTATTCAGGTATATGCAGGATTTGATAAAAAATGGATATCTTTATATTGCAACTCCACCCTTGTATCTGGTAAAAAAGGGAAAGGCCCAGCATTATTGCTGGAGTGAGGAAGAAAGAAAAAAGTGGATTCAAGAACTTGGTGGTGGAAAGGATAGTTCTGTAAATATTCAGAGGTATAAAGGTCTGGGTGAAATGAATGCAGAACAATTGTGGGAAACAACTATGAATCCCGAAAATCGAACTTTGCGCCAGGTAACCATAGAAAGTGCTGCAGAGGCTGATCGCATCTTTTCTATGTTAATGGGTGATGAAGTACCCCCAAGACGCGAATTCATTGAGAAACACGCTAAATATGCCAATATTGATGTTTAATTAGCTCAATGCTGGTCATCACATAATTTAAAGCAGTAGGTAATTCTACTGCTTTTTTATTTGATAGGGTCTCTATTGAATCATTGTTTGAAAACTTGATAATGATTTTCCAATATTCAATTTAATCTTGAATGAGTTGAAGAGTGCAATAAATAATAGTAAAAATGTTATTTTTGAATATCACTAAGATTAAAAAAATGATTGCAATGAGAAAGCTTATTTTACTTGCCTTTTTAATGGGTTTAATGACTCAAATTTTTGCTCAGGATGAACAGATAAAGCAGGTTCGTCAAATCTACAACGAAGCCCTTAGCAATCATGAGGCTTATGATAATCTAAGGTATTTGTGTAAAAATACAAAAGGACGGATTTCAGGAACACCTGAAGCTGCTGCAGCTGTAGAATTTACGAGGCAGGTTCTTGGTAGGTTGCAGATTGATAAGGTCTTTCTGCAGGATGTTATGGTTCCTCATTGGGAGCGGGGTGAGGCAGAATATGCTAATATATCCTCAAATGTATTTGGTTCTAAGGAAGTTCCGGTTTCTGCATTGGGTCTTTCAATTGCCACACCCCGGAATGGTTTGGCCGGAAATGTAATTGAATTGCAAAGCCTGGACGAGTTGAAGGAGCTTGGGTCTAAGAAAATTTCAGGAAAAATTGTTTTTTTTAACCGAGCCATGGACCCTAAATTAATACGCACGTTTTCAGCCTATGGTGGAGCGGTAGATCAACGGACAAAGGGAGCTGCAGAAGCTGCCAAATATGGAGCAATAGGGGTAGTTGTTCGTTCGACTACTACCGGATACGATGATTTTCCACATACCGGAGTAATGTATTATGAAAAGGATGTTCCACAAATAC
>RCNC010000080.1_pt1 | contig 47678 bp, 58 predicted proteins | sample 2041301 | NCBI WGS metagenome assembly RCNC01 (sample SAMN09708231, study PRJNA481090) | Marine sediment metagenome, whole genome shotgun sequencing project. | biome: marine sediment; feature: ocean; material: sediment; isolation source: Sewage treatment plant 13A marine sediment (STP13A) ...
AGAAACCGGGGTCGAACCGAGGCTTCCTACAGAAACCTCGGTTCGACCCCGGTTTCTAAACTCAAGTTGAATCGGCTCACGATATTGAGGCTGAGTTTGTTGGACAGCAGTCGGTTCGGCCCTGGTTTTGAACTTTGCTTTAGAAACGGCCGTCAGACTTCGGGATTCTCTTTGCCCGGCGCCTGGCTGCAGCCGGTTGTGGTTCTTTGAAAGCAATTGCCCGGGCCTGGTAGGTGTATTCAATCGTACCAATCAGCCACAGGAAATAGCCCATTAGCTCTATGAAATCTTCCACGGCCAGCTTCATGATGCGTTGATACCCATCACCAAGAATTGCCATCCACAGTGGCTCGTGGCCAACCAGGCGCACGAAAACAAACATGATGATGGCACCGGCAAACAACAAGGTCAGTCCGGGCGACGGCCACACGCGTAGCCATGCAATACGAAATCGACGACGATGCCTGTAAGTGTAGGCAATCACGAGCGCGGCAATAATTCCGACCAATACCTGCCAGAAATTATCGGCGACATGCCTGTGGAAGAAAAAATCCAGCTCGCGGATCGTAAATGCCAGGGCCATGCCACCAAACAAGAACGCGATGGGTCGTTGCGACGGGCAGTTTTTCGCAACCCAGGCGTATAGCAGCCCGCAAATTACCAAGATTCCGGGTTGAACAATTTCTATCGGCGAATAGGTGCTGCTTCCGGCCATCTCGCCAGGACTCATGTACGCCTGCGGCTGCAGGGTACCGGGCGAGGCGATTTCCAGAAGCGTAAGAAGCCACGTGAAAATAGCGATGCCGAAGAAATAAAATACGTAACGAAAGAGAGCCATGCGTTGCCGACCACCGACTAGCGGACCAACATATTGCACAGTGTTCCACCGAAGTTCCAGCAGAACAGTTAAGTGATTGATTTTAAGCAGAACATGTAGCGCTGCTCAATTGACGGGCGTACCGCGCAATCTGAAAACAGGACTATTCCCGGCGGTCAGGAGACCTTCATCTATCAACCAGCTACGCGCATCGTCAGCGTCTTCAGTGAACCAGCTCGTAGTGCTGCCAAGGCGAAAACTGTATCCCCACCTGTCCATATCCTGCATAAGCCGTTCCCGGCCGATACCAGCCATGGAATCAGCAAGTATGACTTGTAAATAGCAAACTGCAGACTCCTCAAGATCATCGCCGCCAGCATCCCGATATAACGAATCTCGCCGCTCGGCACTCATGCAAATAATATGGCAGGCCTCATGCAACAAAGAATGCACCGGTGTATCACCACGAACAAAAACCTGGCGCCCAACCACGCCGGCTTCGGGCTCACCCCAAAAACTTGCGGTAATCGGTTCGGCATCAGGTACTCGCATCGCCACCAGGCCGTATCGACGTAACAGCTGATCTACTATTTCTGCTGCGATATCAGAGACCTGTAATACTCTGTCGTTAGTTGCACGCTGACTCATGATCGGCCAGGAAGTGTTCCGTTAGAGCGCTGACAATTGAATCAGGATAACTCTTATCAGGTCTTCTACGATTGCCTCGCGCATCAATTGTTCTTCTTTCTCTTTGCCGAGAACCTGCGTTTCATCCCAGGTGTAGTCACGAGTGAGCGTCTGCTCACGAGGATCCAGCAAGGATTCCTTCTCAGTCTTCAGGTCGTACATAACCGTGTAAAAGACTTCGAACTCTCGTGGGACATTACGCGCGGAAACAGACAAGACGCGCTGCCCCGTAATATCCGAAATGATTGAGAAAGTAGCGCTTGCATCCAGTGGTGAATCAACCAGTTCTACACCGGCGCGACGAAAGCTGTCACGCAAGTGGCGGTAGAAAAGACTATGGCGGTCTGTGGTTTCGATATATGTGCGCGACATTTCCGCTGGAATCGTTGTAGCGCCACGCATTTGAAACCCACAGCCAGCCAGCATCAGCAGCTGTAACGTCACTACGATCGTTATTTTTGAAAAAATTCTATACGACGACATTAACCAGTCTTCCGGGCACAACAATAGTCTTGCGTACTTCCTTACCAGCAATAAAGCGTTGCACATTCTCATCAGCCAGGGCGAGCTCGGCAACTACGTCTTTGTCCGTATCCGTCGCGACCTTGATTCGACCACGCAACTTGCCATTGACCTGCACAACAATTTCAATCATATCCTGTTGCAATGCTGATTCGTCGAACGCAGGCCAACGCACATCAACCAGTGCAGTTTCATGCCCGAGCACGTGCCAGAGTGCATGACAGATATGTGGCGTGATCGGCGACAACAACAGTACGACCGCCTCAAGTGCTTCGCCTTGCACTGCCCGCCCCTGCACAGTGCAGTCTTCAAAGCGGTTCACCGCATTCAGTAACTCCATCGCGGCGGCGATGGCTGTGTTGAATGTGTAGCGACGCCCAATGTCATCGCTGACCTTTGCAATTGTCTGATGTGTCTTGCGGCGCAGATCACGCTGTCCGTCGTCCAGAGCGTCGATATCGAGAGCCGGCGCACTGCCTTCAGCGCTGTAATTTTGCACAGCGCTCCAGAATCGCTTCATAAATCGCGATGCACCCTGTACGCCTTCATCAGACCACTCAAGGGACTGCTCCGGTGGTGCCGCAAACATCATGAAGAGCCGGACTGTATCGGCGCCGAACCTTTCGATCAACGCTTGTGGATCGACCGTATTGCCCTTGGCTTTAGACATTTTCGCGCCGTCTTTGAGCACCATGCCCTGCGTCAGCAAATTGGTGAACGGCTCATCAACGGCAGACAAGCCAAAGTCGCGCAGCAATTTCTGAAAAAAGCGTGCATATAAAAGATGCAGGATCGCGTGCTCTATCCCGCCTGTGTACTGATCGACCGGCATCCAGTAGCTTTCGCGATCATCCAGCATTGCCTCGTCACTATCGGGACAAGCGTAACGCGAGAAATACCAGGAAGATTCGACAAAAGTATCGAAAGTATCCGTCTCTCGTTTTGCCGGCTTGCCACATTTGGGACATTCAGTTTCATAAAACTCCGGCATGCTTTTCAGCGGCGATCCAACACCGGTGAATTCAACATCTTCGGGCAATACCACCGGTAACTGATCTTCAGGAACAGTTTGAGCACCACAGTCATCGCAATAGATGATGGGAATAGGCGTACCCCAATAACGCTGCCGTGAGACTCCCCAGTCACGCAGCCGGTAATTGACGGTCCGCTTGCCGCGACCCTCTGCCTCGAACTTATCTGCGATCGCAGCAAAAGACTGTTCAAACGTCATGCCGTCAATATCACCGGAATTCACGCTCAGCCCGTATTCGACATATGCGCCTTCAGATACATCGATGCTGCTGCCATCCGCTGGCGTGATGACCTGCGTAATTGGCAAGCCATACTTGCTCGCGAACTCCCAGTCACGATGGTCATGTCCCGGGACCGCCATAACCGCACCCGTTCCGTAACCCATCAACACGAAATTCGCGACCCACAATGGCACTTCTTCACCACTGATAGGATGAATGGCGGAGATACCCAGCGGCATACCCCGTTTCTCCATAGTCTCGAGCACTGCTTCAGCAGCCTGCATCTTTTTGCAGTCTTCGATGAATGCAGCAACATCTGGCTGCGTTGCAGCCGCTTTTTGTGCCAATGGATGCTCGGCAGCGACAGCCATGTAAGTGACGCCCATCAAAGTATCCGGACGAGTCGTATACACGCTTAACTGCTCGTCTTCACCCTGCACATCAAACGAGAGCTCGATACCTTCGGAACGCCCGATCCAGTTGCGCTGCATCGTCTTAACCGATTCCGGCCAGCCATCCAACCGATCCAGGTTATCCAGCAACTCATCCGCATAGGCAGTGATTTTCATAAACCACTGCGGAATCTCCCTACGTTCAACCAGCGCATCGGATCGCCAGCCTCGCCCATCGATTACCTGCTCGTTAGCCAATACCGTCTGATCAACGGGATCCCAGTTAACAATAGAATTCTTGCGATAGACGAGTCCCTTCTCGAACAACTTCGTAAAGAGCCACTGCTCCCAACGATAATACTCAGGCTTGCAGGTAGTAACTTCACGGCTCCAGTCATACCCATAACCAAGGCGCTTGAACTGCCCCCGCATATCCTCAATATTTTGATAGGTCCACTTTGCCGGCGGAATGCCGCGCTTGATAGCAGCATTTTCGGCAGGCATGCCAAACGCATCCCAACCAATAGGCTGCAGTACATGCTTGCCCTGCATACGCTGGTAACGCGCAATAACATCATTGATCGTAAAGACCCGCACATGCCCCATATGCAGCTGTCCGCTGGGATACGGAAACATCGTCAGGCTATAAAATTTTTCTTTATCCGGATCCTCATCAACCTCGAAACACCGCTCGTTCTCCCAATACTCACGAGCTTCTTTCTCAACCACATCCGGATTATAGGTAACGTCCATCTATTAGTACTTCGCTCTAAATCGCTGCTTTCAAAGGGCGAAAGGATACCGCAAGGCGTAGTGGAAATCGCGATCGAATAAGGGTCTGTTCCGATTCCGCCAGGAATCTGAACAGACTCATTTCTTACCCTTCACCAAATCTGGCGCCTACGAGGAGCCCGGCACTCCGTAGCAGGAGTGTGTCCGGTATGTCACACCGAGCGAGTTCGCGAAGCGGTGTCTGAGCGAATGGGACATGCCGGGCGCGCTCCTGCGGCAAAGCAAGACCGCCCATACGAACCAGGCGCCCATTTCTTACCCCCAACCAAATCTGGCGCTTACGAGGAGCCCGGCACTCCGTAGCAGGAGTGTGCCTGGTATGTCACACCGAGCGAGTTCGCGCAGCGGTGTCTGAGCGAATGGGACATGCCGGGCGCGCTCCTGCGGCAAAGCACCGCAAAAGCGCACCAGGCCGTAATTACTAAGCTACCTTAGCCCTATCTTCCTGCTGATAATGCCCCATCAAAATCTCAGCAACCTCAGGCCGAGCAACCTCCGCCGGGGGTGCTATCCCCTGGCCAAGCATCTCGCGCAGCCGGGTACCAGAAAGAATCACATAATCCTCAGGAGAATGATCCTCAGCCTCACGCATCATCACGACACGCTTAAGCTTGTTGGAATACGCCGTATGATCAGCAGCGAAAATCTCGATTTCCAGCGCACCTTCCGGCAACTGCTCAAAAATGGCCTGCGCATCAAACGGTCCGTAGAAATCACCAACACCAGCATGATCCCGCCCGACAATCAGGTGCGTAGCGCCCATGTTCTGCCTGAACAGTGCATGCAAAACGGCCTCTCGCGGACCGGCGAACAGCATGTCAAAGCCATAACCATTTACCATGACCGTGTTCTCGGGAAAGTACAGTTCAACCATCTTACGGATAGAGGCATCACGAACGTCAGCAGGAATATCGCCTGCTTTCAGTTTGCCGAGCAGCATGTGTACAACAATACCGTCCGCATCAAGCCGGTCCATGGCCATCCTGCACAATTCCTCGTGTGCACGATGCATTGGGTTACGAGTTTGAAACGCAACGACCTTCTCCCAGCCACGCGAACTGATTTCGTCGCGAATTTCACCGGCAGTCCTGAATGTGTCTGGAAATTCGGCCTGGAAATAACTGAAACTCAAGACCTTGATATCACCAGAAACACAGTAATTTCCAAGACTCTGAAAAACCGCAACGCCAGGATGTGACCTGTCGAGCGTGCCGTAAACCTGCTTGGTGATCGTATCGATCTGTTCACTGCTGACTTCCTCGATACCGTCTACATCCATTACCGCTATGACCGGGTTACCGTCAACATTCGGATCACGCAATGCAATGCGCCGTTTCCCATCGATAGCACTAATGTCATCAGTCAGATTCAAAATCGGTACCGGCCAAAACAACCCATCGGTCGTGTGCATAGTTTCTGCAACGCTTAATGCATCGGCAAGATCCATGAATCCGTCGAGCGGCGTGAAGTAGCCCGCGCCAAGCATCACTGCATTGGCTGCAGCTGCAGAATTCAACAGCAATGATGGTAGTGATTCCGCTTCTGCGATAAGCGCCTGACGTTCAGCGTCATCCGTGACAAAAAGCGGGTTCAGGGCATCAGCCCCGTGTGGCTTAATCATTATTGATCTCCCTATCTTGATTAGCTGGCAACTGCAGTGGGGCCATTCACCTGATCTTCTGTACGGGTGAAATACTCACGTTTGATAATGTCGTTATCGACGAGATAGTCGATGACGATCGCAACTTCCTCTTCCAGGGTCATTTGATCTGTGTGAAGGTGGATCTCAGGTTTGGTCGGAGCTTCGTAGGGATCATCAATACCGGTAAAATTCTTGATCTCGCCAGCCCGCGCTTTTTTGTACAAACCTTTCGGGTCACGCTTTTCGGCTTCCGACAACGCACAATCGACGTGCACCTCGACGAAATTCAGGTTTGCCGCGTCGTGCAATGCGCGCACTTCATCGCGATCACCACGGTATGGGCTGATAAAGCTAGATAACGCAATCGTGCCTGCATCGCCAAACAATTTTGCGATCTCACCAATACGGCGAATATTCTCGGTCCGATCGGTCTCGGAAAATCCAAGGTTCTTGTTGATACCAAGACGAACATTGTCACCATCCAGTCGATAGGACAGCTTGCCCATATCAAACAAAACTCTCTCAAGCGCCACAGCAATTGTGCTTTTACCGCTACCGGATAATCCAGTGAACCAGACCGTTGCACCCTTTTGCCGAAGAATATCGTGACGATCTTCGCGCGATACCTCTCCATCGTGCCAGGTAACATTTGTTGCGATTTGCTTAGCCATTTTTCAGTCCTTTGTTGTTAATTGTTTTGGGTTAATTTCTTAAGGTTAATTTTTCTACTGTCATGTTCCCGGCGACATCTGATTCATCATCGGTGCGTGGTATCTTGCGTCGTTCACAGAACCCGTTCAGCAACAGATCCGTACACTTCTGAATGATGTCGAACAAATCGACGTCAGGATCGCGGACGATGACGTCTCCCCATGCATTACAAATGCCGATTACAGCCTGCGCTGCAAAATGACAATCGATGGAGTCACGCAACGCGCCGCTCTGTACGCCTTCTTCAAAAATGTTTTCCAGCAACTGCCGGTAACCACTGCCCATACTTTTCAGCGTGGTCCGTTTGGCTTCCGGCAGGTAAAGACGTTCGTCGTTATAAACTTTGAGCGCCTCATTTTTCTCTCTATAGCTCGACAAATGCGATGTGATTGTCGCCATCAACTTTGATTCGAACGGCTGGTCACTCGCTGCGATTCCGGTCATTCGATCAACGTAATCTGATATTCCAAACAGGCAAACCTCACCAAGCGCTTCTTCTTTCGATTTGAAGTAGTAATAAAGACTGCCCTGCTGGATACCCATACGCTCTGCGATGTCTTTGGTACTCGAGCCGTGAAACCCTTTTTCAGCAAAGACAGTTGCTGCTGACCTGATGGCCTGCAAGCGCTGGTGTTGGTATTTGTTGTTTTCAGCTTCCGGCACGACGAGTCTCAGTTGCTCATTTCGATTTCCGGAAATTCTATAGATCTATAGATTACGTGGCAAGTATTTTTTTTAGTTGTTATTTATCAAATGGTTACTTAATTACATAATCAATACAACCATTGATTTTGTAAAGACATCAACCATCCCGCAAGCGATGGACCAGCCACGCAACAAGCAACAGGGCAATGGAAACGACAGGCCAGTTACCAACCACGGCATAAGGCGTAAGCCCCTTGCGCGGCGTGATGTCATGACTCATCGATACATAGCGGAACTGCTCACCCGTCTGCAGCAGGTCGCCATCCGGACCAATGAATGCACTGACGCCATTATTGGTCGCACGCACCACGAAGCGACCCGCTTCCAGTGCCCGCATACGTGCGATCTCAAGATGTTGATGCGGCGCTATAGAATCACCAAACCATGCATCGTTACTGACGTTGATGAGTAAGGTTGCTGCTGACAATGCGTACAATTGCTCGGCGCCGTAGGCGTCTTCATAACAAATAGCGACTGCGAGTTGATTGCCATCTGCCATGCGCAGCAAGGGTTGCTCGGCTTCACCGGCATTCATATCACTGTGTGGCAGGCTCATCAGGCGCATCCATTCACGGACAAACTCCGGCACTGGAAAGAACTCACCGAAAGGAACGAGGTGTCGCTTGCGATAGATCTGCTGTGTATTCCTGTCCGTACCTTCGATCATGACAACGCTGTTGTAGATGCGCTGTGCTTCGATATCTCTTTCCAGGATACCAAACAACAATGTTTGTCCGTTTACACTGATGTCTGTTTGCAGTTGTTCGATGTAATCTTCTACCTGATCAATTGCAGCTGGCAAGGCAACTTCCGGCCAAACTATAAGATCACTGTCCTGATTCGCGAGAATCGAATTCCGATACAATTCCAACGTCGGTCTGAATTGCTCCGGCAACCACTTCCTGTCCTGTGAAATGCCACCCTGCACAATGGTTGCGCGTACAGATGGGCCAGCCTCACCGGTCCACTCAATAGCGCCGATCAGAGCACCACCTAGCCAGGGAGTAAGAGCGATTGCTACAGCGACGAGGCGCACCTTCCGTTGCTCAACGAAAGCCACCAGCAAAGCACTCGTACTGACCATAAGTACAAGTGATACACCATAAACACCCGCGACAGGGGCAAAGCCGGCTAGTGGAGAATCAATCTGGCCATAGCCCAGGCTCATCCATGGGAAGCCACTGAGAAACCAGCCGCGCAGCCACTCAACTGCGACCCAAACCGCAGGCGCAGCCAACACTAACCGCCAGGCATGTCCTGCAGTCAGCTTGCTGATTAGAAATGCCGTTGCCCCGTAGTACCAACCCATGATGACGACCAGCCCCAGCATCAGGAAGATAGCCACAAAGAGCGGTGCCTCGCCAAATACGTGAATCGAGATATACAGCCAGTACGTGCCTGCCAGAAACAAACCGGCGCCATACCAAAACCCGTGCCGGGCGGCCAGACGCGGTTCTGCATAAAGCGTGGAACACAGGAACGGAAGCAGGAGAACTGGCGCCAGGCCAAACCAGCCCACGGGCGCAAACGAGAGCATTAGAAGTGCACCGCAAAGAAAGAATGCGAGCCTTGTTATGTATGGCCGGGCGACCGCCAACTCTTTCAGGGACAGGTTCTGCGCCACGATTTTCAGTCGTCCGCGACCCGGCTCACCTGCAATTCGTCAACGCGACGTCTATCCGCTTTAGTGACGAAAAACTCGAAGCCCGCGTGGCGCAATTTCTCACCCAACCGCGGCAATCGACCGAGTTCATGCATGACCAGTCCACCGACCGTATCGTAATCCTCTTCTTCAGCGAACTCACAACCGAAATATTCATTGAAATCTTCAATTCTGGTCAACGCCTGGACCGCGAAACATGGCCGTCCGTCCAGATCGACGTCCGGGGCGATCGACTTAACTTCTTCATGATCATGCTCGTCATCTATTTCGCCAACGATTTCCTCGAGTACATCTTCAATGGTAAGCAACCCGGATACACCGCCATACTCGTCGACAACAATCGCCATGTGTTTGTGACTATCGCGAAATTCCTTGAGCAGGGTGTTCAAGCGCTTCGACTCCGGGATGACTGACACCGGGCGCAGAAAATCTTCGAGGCGCAATTCATCGCTCGACGTATCGCCGAAAAATTTCAGAAGATCCTTGGCAAGTAGAATACCCAGTATTTCGTCCCGATCTTCACCGGTAACGGGAAATCTGGAATGCCCGGACTGAATGATGACCTGCAGCATTTCGTCTAGTGTCTGTTCCCGTTCGATCACAATCATCTGTGACCGGGGAATCATAACTTCGCGAACGCGAGTCTCTGCAACTTCCAATACGCCATTGAGCATCTCCTTTTCCTCGGGATCGAAGACGCTTTCGGCGTGTTGCAACAGGTCGTGGATTTCTTCGCGGCTCCAGGGTTCACCTTTGATTGCTCGTATTACACGTTTGAATACGCCGGTGGTTCCTGAGCCGTTGGTACTTGGTGGTTTGTCGTTCATTATCCTGGTCTGATTAAGAAAGCGCCTGCCGTCGGCCTGGACGGGTCACGCAAGCCAATATTGTAGCAGTTCAGCAAAAACTCAACTGTAATTTACCTCAATTCCGTACCGCGTATGGATCAGCAATTCCGCGGGTCGCCAATATCCTGGTTTCGAGCTTCTCCATCACATCGGCTTCTTCATCTGTCTCGTGGTCATAGCCCAGCAGATGCAGCGCACCGTGGACCAACAAATGCGCCCAATGACTGGCTATCTCTTTGTTTTGTTCCACTGCTTCGCGCTCAACCACAGGGCCACAGATTACAATATCGCCCAGTGCTTGCGACAGCTCGGGAGGCAGGCCGACTTCGTCCGCCCCAACCGCAGGAAAGGACAACACGTTGGTTGCCTTATCTTGCTGCCGATACTGGTTATTCAACGCGCGCCCTTCCTCCTCGTCGACGATCCGCACAGAGATTTCACGATTCGTGCCGTCGCCAGCGCTTTCAACAACATCGTCGAGCCAGGCCTGAATTGCTTTCTCATCCGGTACGCTGTCCACGGTGCTGGCCATCTGGATATCTATTGCGATTACTGTGGTCATCTATGCTGCGTTTCAGGCGCCGTTGACGTCTGCCTCGTATGCCTCAACGATGCGTTGTACAAGTACGTGGCGAACTACATCGCCGGGCGTGAAAAACGTAAATGCCACGCCGTCGACATCGGTCAGGATTTCCATCGCATGTTTCAATCCAGATTGTTGCCCTGACGGCAAGTCAATCTGCGTAACGTCACCGGTGACTACAGCGCGGGAACCGAAGCCGATGCGCGTCAGTAACATTTTCATCTGCGCGACGCTGGTGTTCTGCGCTTCGTCCAGAATCACAAATGAGTCGTTGAGCGAACGACCGCGCATGAACGCAAGTGGCGCCACTTCGATGATATTTTTTTCGATCAGTCGGGCGACTTGCTCCGCACCGAGCATTTCAAACAAGGCGTCATACATGGGCCGCAAAAACGGATCAACTTTCTGCGACATATCCCCTGGCAAGAAACCGAGACGTTCGCCGGCTTCAACGGCCGGCCGCACCAGCACTATGCGTCTGACCTGTTCATTCTCCAACGCATCGATCGCGCTGGCGACTGCAAGGTAGGTTTTTCCAGTACCGGCTGGCCCAATTCCAAATGCCAGGTCATGATCGTGAATACTCTGCAAATAAGCACGTTGATTTTCGCCTCTTGCGCGAACCAGCTTTCTGCGTGTCTGGATTGTGAATATCTTGCCATCGTCAGCGCTAGCATTTGAATCAGCCTTCGCAGCTTCACCATTGGGCATTGCTGACTCCTGCAAACAAACGTGTACCCGCTCCGGGTCCAGGCGCTCGTTCATTGTCATATCGAAAAGGGATCGAAGCACGTCACGACCGGTTTCTGCGGCGCCCGGTTTTCCGGTTACACGAAAACGGTTCCCACGACTGGCGATTTCAACATTGAGGCGGCGTTCAATCTGGCGGAGGTGCTCGTCAAACTGGCCGCAGAGGTTGGCCAGACGACTATTGTCGACGGGTTCCAGGACGATGTCCTGAGATACAAGGCTGGCGTTCAAGGGTTGGGTAAAACTCCTTATGCTCTCGTTTATTCAGCTTATCGCAAGATTACATCGAATTAATGCGACCTGTATAGGGAATCGAGTGAAAGGCGGGTGCGAGACATTTTCGTGGGAGCGGCTTTAGCCGCGAATGCTCAACGCCTATTCGCGGCCAAAGCCGCTCCCACGATTCAGCTCGACCCGCTCATCTGTAGCAATCGCTAGGCTACCGCCCGGGCATCAACCAGTCTGCCACGCAGAGAATTCGGCAGCGCCTCTGTAATGACGACGTCAACAAGCTCTCCGATGCACGACGGATCCGCATCAAAATTCACCCAGCGCATGTTTTCAGTGCGGCCGGCCATTTGCCTGGCATCTTTCTTCGATGGCTTCTCGACCAGGACCGATTGCGTCGTACCGACCATGACGCGACTGATATCCATGGCTTGTTGACTGATGCGCGTCTGCAAGATTTGCAGGCGTTCTTTCTTGACGGCCATCGGTGTGCTGTCCGCAAAACCAGCTGCAGGCGTTCCGGGCCGGGCGCTGTAGATAAAACTGAAAGACTGGTCGAAACCTACGTCCGCGACTAAATCCATCGTCGCTGCAAAATCCTCGTCAGATTCTCCTGGAAAGCCAACGATGAAATCAGATGAAATAGAAATGCCTGGCCGCGCCTCGCGCAACTTGCGAATTTTCTGTTTGTATTCAAGTGCGGTATGGCCACGCTTCATCTTTGCAAGAATGGGGTCGGAGCCGTGTTGCACTGGCAAATGCAGATAACTCGCTAACTTCGGAACTTCTGCGTAGGCCTGGATCAGGCTATCCGTAAACTCGAGCGGATGAGACGTTGTAAATCGAATACGGTCTACAGAGTCGATTGCCGACACATAGTAGATAAGTGTCGCTAAATCCGCGATCTGGCCATCGTGCATTGGCCCCTGGTACGCATTGACATTTTGTCCAAGCAGGTTTAATTCGCGAACGCCCTGACTGGCCAGGCTCACCGCTTCGCCGATTACATCGTCCAGCGGTCGGCTGATCTCTTCACCACGGGTGTATGGCACGACACAAAACGAGCAATACTTGCTGCAACCTTCCATCACCGAAAGGAATGCACTCGGACCTTCCGCACGTGGTTCCGGCAGGCGATCAAATTTCTCGATTTCGGGAAAAGAAACATCAACGACTGGTCGGCCGTTTTCGTGGACGTCTGCCAACATTTCCGGCAACCGGTGTAGCGTTTGCGGACCAAAAACGAGGTCGACAAATGGTGCCCTGTTGCTGATCCCTTCGCCTTCCTGGCTGGCCACACAACCGCCGACACCGATCAGGACATCGGGGCGTTGTTCCTTGAGCGCACGCCAGCGTCCCAGTTCAGAGAAAACTTTTTCCTGTGCTTTTTCACGAATCGAACAGGTGTTGACCAACAGGAGGTCAGCCTCCTCCGGCACTGCAGTTCGTTCGAAGCCGTGCGACTCACGCAGAATATCCGCCATCTTGTCCGAGTCATACTCGTTCATCTGGCAGCCCATTGTTTTGATATAGAGCTTTTTGGACATGTCGCGTGCGTCCGTCGCAGCGGGGCTACGCGAGATTGCGCCAACCCTTACTGCGATGCAGTGAAAATCCTAAAACGGAATATCGTCGTCGAAATCGCCGCCACTCGCTGGACCCGGCGAACCCTGTGGTGGCGGGCTTGACTGCGGCGGTCCGCCCATCGCCGGTGCGCCACCACCAGTGCGGCCGCCCAGCATCTGCATTTCATCAGCGACGATCTCGGTGCTGTAACGATCGTTGCCCTGCTTATCCTGCCACTTGCGGGTGCGTAATTTACCCTCGATGTAAACCTGGGATCCCTTGCGCAGATATTCCGCAGATATCTCGGCCAGTCGACCGAACATGGCGACTTTGTGCCATTCCGTACGGTCTTTTTGCTCGCCGGTCGCCTTGTCTTTCCACGACTCATTGGTAGCCACACTCAAATTGGTGACGGCCGAGCCGCTAGGCATGTACTTCGTTTCAGGATCATTGCCGAGATTGCCGACGATGATTACTTTATTGACTCCGCGGGCCATAGTGGTCCCCTGTGTTCTCGTGAATTAATCGCGCTGACAGCGCGTGGACGTAAAAATTGCATCCTGATTTCGCACCGCGATATGGTTATCAGTCTTAGGCTCAGCTCGTTCCAGGCAAGCCTGCTATCGCTTTGGTAAGAAAATCAGATTTCGTATTGTAGGGCCTGACACGCCAATTGCCAGCCCGATTTCCGGTGATTTAGGGCGTTTATTCACCGCTGCGCACCAATTGGTGGAACGCGAGCCAGATTCCGCTAAGCAGCGCGCCGGCCACAAATACCGTAGCCGGATTGCCGCCGGACAGAAAGTAGCCACCGAGCAGGCCACCTACGAATGCGCCAAGAAACTGCGAGCTGGAGAACGCCCCAAGCGATGCACCGCGCAGATCTCCCTGTGCCTGTATGGACAAGCGTGCTGGCAAGCCCGCCTCGAGGAAGTTGAAGCCGGCAAAGAATACCGCGAGGGCGACAAATACCGCAGCCGTGGTGTGGCCGGCAAACGCAAGTAACAACTGGCCGAGCAGCACGAGTGATATCGCCAACCCCAGTGTCGATGACTTGCCCTGGCGCTCATCCTTGATAATTAAAGGCACGGTGCCCAGGAGTGAGGCTAGCAGCGCGCCAATATAGATTTTCCAGTGCGCTGTAAGGACCAGGTCCAGCTGATTGCGCAGCACGAATGGCAACGCCACGAAACTTGCTGTCAGCAACGTGTGCAGAAGAAAGATATACAGATCGAGACGCAGAAGATTGGGCTTGAAGGCGGCCCGAATGCTCCGGTCTGGTGCGCGCTGTGGCCTTTTTATGCCACGCGGTAACAAGATCAGCAAAAATCCCGCCAGTACGGCAAGCGCGGCCGCAACCCAGAAAAGAGATTTGACGCCGCTTTGCGCAGCAATTATTGGCCCGACAATGAGTGCTACCAGGAAAGAGGTGCCGATACCGATGCCAAATATTGCCATACTGCGTGTGCGCATTTCTTCGCGCGTAGCGTCGGCTAGCAGCGCGGTCAGCGTTGCTGAGATCGCTCCTGCTCCCTGCAGCAGCCTGCCGGCGATAACGCCATAAATGGTCTCGCTCTGCGCCGCAAGAATACTGCCCGCCGCAAACAACGCGAGGCCGAATACAATCACCGGCACACGACCAATGCGGTCGGACAAAGCGCCGAATGGAATTTGCAGCGCGGCCTGCGTCAGCCCATATGCGCCCACGGCAAGGCCAATCAGGGCTGGCGTAGCGTTGCGCAGATCAGCTGCATAGATGGCCAGGACCGGCAACAAGGCGAACAGCCCGAACATTCGAAAAATCGCGATCGACGCGACCACACCGACGGTTCGCCGCTCCGCCGGCAGCATTGGTGCAAGAATCTGGCTGAATTTTTTGCTCATTATTTGATTTAGGAGCTTACGCCTGGTGCCCGGACTAGAAAACAGATCAGAGTAAGATTGCGTCGCCGATACGCGGCGGCGTATATTAACAGGTTGTTTGGCGTACTCATCAACTGACCCATGAAATCCATCGAAATTCGCGGCGCGCGAACCCACAATCTCAAGAATCTGTCCCTCAGCCTGCCGCGGGACAAATTAATCGTATTTACCGGGCTCTCGGGCTCTGGCAAGTCATCGCTGGCGTTTGACACCATCTATGCTGAGGGTCAACGGCGCTACGTCGAATCGCTGTCTGCCTACGCCAGGCAATTTCTGTCGATGATGGAAAAGCCCGATGTCGATCACATCGAAGGTCTGTCGCCCGCGATTTCCATTGAGCAGAAGTCCACATCGCACAATCCGCGCTCGACGGTGGGTACGGTCACAGAGATTTATGACTATCTGCGCCTGCTGTTCGCGCGCGCCGGAATTCCCCGCTGTCCCGATCACGCCGTTACGCTGGAAGCACAGACGGTAAGCCAGATGGTTGACCAGGTCCTGGCGCTGCCCGAGGGCAGTCGACTGATGTTGCTTGCGCCGATCGTCGCAGATCGCAAAGGTGAGCATGTACAGCTGATGCAGGATCTGCAGGCACAGGGATTCATCCGCGCCCGTATCAACGGTGAAGTGTGTGAGCTGGATGACCCTCCGAGCCTCGACTTGCGCCGCAAACACAACATTGATGCCGTTGTCGATCGCTTCAAAATAAAACCTGATTTGAAACAAAGGCTCGCGGAGTCATTTGAAACAGCGCTGCGGCTGGCTGATGGCGTTGCGCGCATCGCCTGGATGGATGAGTCAGACCAGGATGAGCTGGTCTTCTCCGATCGCTTCGCGTGCAACATCTGTGGCTACAGTCTCGCAGAGCTCGAACCACGCCTGTTCTCTTTTAACAACCCGACTGGCGCCTGTTCTGATTGTGACGGCCTTGGCGTAAAGCAATTCTTCGATCCGGATCGGGTCATCGTTAATTCGGAGCTGTCGCTGGCAGGTGGTGCTATCCGCGGCTGGGATAGAAAAACGACTTATTACTTCCAGATGATTCAAAGCCTGGCAGCACATTACAAATTTGATATCGAGACGCCATTTAAGGAACTGAGCGAAGCATTGCAGCAGATCGTACTTTTTGGCAGCGGCAAGGAAAAAGTCGAATTCCATTACGCGAACTCACGCGGCATGCAAGTTCGCCAGCTGCACCGTTTTGAGGGCGTTATTCCGAATCTTGACAGGCGTTATCGCGAGACTGAATCGAGCGCTGTTCGTGAGGAGCTGTCGCGCTTCCTGAACAGCCAATCGTGCCCGGAGTGCGGTGGCACAAGGCTTAATCGCGCCGCGCGCAACGTTTTTATTACCGATAAATCGTTACCCGAAATCAGTGACATGTCCGTCGGACACGCCCGCGAATTTTTCGAGAAGCTCAAGCTGGAAGGCTGGCGCGGCACAATTGCCGACAAGATCGTCAATGAGATCGGTCAACGCCTTGGCTTCCTGAGTGACGTCGGCCTGGACTATCTCACCCTGAATCGAAGTGCCGAAACGCTCTCCGGTGGAGAAGCCCAACGAATTCGACTTGCGAGCCAAATTGGTTCGGGCCTTGTCGGCGTAATGTACATTCTCGACGAACCTTCCATTGGACTGCATCAGCGCGACAACCAGCGATTACTCGGTACGCTTATGCATCTGCGCGACATCGGCAACACGGTCATCGTCGTAGAACATGATGAAGAGGCGATTCTTGCAGCGGACCACGTCATCGATCTCGGTCCGGGTGCTGGCGTTCACGGCGGTCAGGTGGTTGCCGAGGGCACGCCTGAGATGATCCGCCAGAATCCACAATCGTTAACGGGACAATACCTGTCCGGACGACGTTCGATCGCTCTTCCGGAAAAACGCCGCAAGATTGATGCGAAGAAGCAGCTCAAAGTCACGGGCGCGTCAGGCAATAACCTGAAGTCAGTCGACGTGTCGATACCGCTTGGCGTGATGACTTGCGTTACCGGCGTGTCCGGTTCCGGTAAATCAACGCTGGTCAACGATACTGTATACAAAGCAGTCGCTGAGGAACTCAATCGCAGTAGCCGTAATCCAGCGCCATTTGACGCGATGACCGGCATCGACCTGGTTGACCGGGTCATCGACATTAGCCAAAGCCCGATTGGCAGGACACCAAGATCTAACCCGGCAACCTACAGCGGACTGTTCACACCAATCAGGGAGCTCTTTGCCGGCACCCAGGAAGCACGCTCACGCGGATATATGCCGGGACGATTCAGCTTCAACGTCAAAGGTGGACGGTGTGAGGCCTGCCAGGGCGATGGTGTGCTAAAAGTCGAAATGCACTTCCTGCCGGACGTCTATGTCCCTTGCGACGTATGTCGTAGCAAACGCTACAACCGGGAAACGCTCGAAATTCGTTACAAAGGCAAGAACATTCATGAAGTACTCGACATGACTGTTGAGGATGCGGCCGAGTTTTTCCGTAACGTGCCGGTGATCGCGAAGAAACTGACGACACTGATGGACGTTGGGCTTTCTTATGTCCGCCTGGGCCAGAACGCCACGACTTTATCCGGCGGCGAGGCGCAACGCGTCAAGCTGGCCAAGGAGTTATCGAAGCGTGATACCGGCAATACGCTTTATATTCTTGATGAGCCTACAACCGGGCTGCATTTTCATGACATCGAACACCTGCTGGCCGTGTTACACAGATTGCGTGACAAGGGCAACACTATCGTTGTTATTGAACACAATCTTGATGTCATCAAGACCGCAGACTGGGTTATCGATTTAGGACCGGAGGGTGGCGATGGTGGCGGAGAAGTTATCGCAGTTGGCACACCCGAAGACGTGGCCGGCAATAAAGCATCGTTTACGGGTGCGTATTTGCGGCCATTGTTGAAAAACACGACAAACAAGCAGAGTGCCTGAGTTGTCTATTCGCGGCTAAAGCCGCTCCCACAGAATTTCGTGGGTCTTGGCGGTGCCTTTTCAGGTTGGCATTTTTTGTGGGAGCGGCTGTCTAAACTAGTGTGCTTAGCCGCAGGTTACAGACGTGCATGAAAGCGAAGGTGCCGCGAATGGTTCCACATCGGCACCAACTTCAAATTTCGCCTGCTCACCGCGCCGTCATGTCATCGGCTGAAGCTCGCACTTGCCGATACAGCACCATCGCATAATCTGCGGCTTCGTCGTTCCCACGTGCGCGTTCGGCGCGCGCAAGCCCGACCAAAGCCTGAACTTTCAGGCGCGTACGTAATAATTGTTCAGTGAATGCAGCGGCGGCCTCGTTGTAGTTGCCGCTTTCCAGCGACAGCTCACCCAACATCTGCGCCGCGGGAAAATCCACGAATGGCGGGCCAAACGAATACGGCATCTCCCCTTCCAGGCGACTGGCCTCACGAGCATGATCGAGTGTTTTCGCGGAATCGCCACTCGCGTGCGCGAGCGTGGCCTCCAGTTGTTGCTCAATAACGGCGAGTCGATCGAGGTACAGCAGGTCGTGTGGCGCCTGACGCGGCAAGGCCATGACCTCTTCATGCAGCTTTGTTTTCAGGGAGCGGAAAGCCAACAGATGCTCTGCAATCACTTTATGCTCGTCCGACAGCAATCCATTTACGTAGTGGTAATTGAGGTTCGGATCGTAAGCATCACCCATGTTAAAGCGCCATTCGGCAACCACGGCGTCCGCGCCGCGTGTCTCAATCATATAACGCGCCCACATTTGCACGAGCGAGCCGACCTGCGAGCTGTCGGGATCGAGTAGCAACAGTTCATCGGCAACGAGTCCTGCCGCGGTAGTTTCGTCGTACGCATTAGTCAGCAGTATTTTTGCGTCCGCGTCGCGACCTTGCTGTAACAGGCCATACAGTAACCAGAAGTTGTAATGTCCCCAGTGACGCGGCGGCTTGCCCATTTCCATGGCCATGCTATTGGAGACTTGTGCAGCATTGATGTTGGCGACGACGACATCGTCCCACATCCCCAATGCGGTGAATATGTGCGAGGTCATATGCAGCGAATGACCGGCATCTGGCGCTATCACCGCCAGTGCCCGGGCGGCCTCCAGGCCAAGAGGAGAGTGCAGCGGGTCGTCTACGCCGTGTATAAGATAATGTGCAGCACCAGGGTGTTCGCGATTGGCGTAAAAAACTGACTGCGACAGCGCGGTCGACTGCATGTAGGACGGTATATCGCGCACACCGGCGCTGGTACCCATTATGGACAAAGCATAGAGCAGTCGAACTTCATGATCGTCGGGATAACGCTGCGCCATTTGCTCCATGTAGCGCATGTACTCGTGGTCACGCCCCGCTTTCGGACCTGCGCCGTACAATACTTCAAGACTCTGGAGATAGTCCTTTTCTTTCTGCGAATTTGTCTTCGCAGCTCGCGCCCCGGCCGAGGCGCCGAGCTCGTTCAGCACTGCGCGCGCTTTATCCGCATCCTGGTCATCCCAGATCGGATGATTGTGAACCATGGCCTCGCCCCAGTAGGCCATCACGAAGCCAGGATCGATTTCACGAGCACGGCGAAACTGCAACTCAGCGAAATCGTACTCAAATAAGTGCAACAACTGCATGCCACTGATAAATGCGGCCTGCGCTTCTTCAGATTGAGTTGTGGTTGGGAAATCGATTTTACCCAGCACACGGGCTTCGCGATTCTCTTCGCTGTCCGGGTGATGTGACCCCTCGTGGGCGAGCGGCATACCGCCAGTTATGAACATAAATGTCAAAACGAGCAATCTGGATAGCGATCTCATAAAAATCCCTGCAATAGTTTGGCTACGAAATTTTGTTTCTGTGTCCGATGCGATCATTCAACCCGTTTAACGCTGATAATCTCGACTGGCTCCGTCAATATCTGCCCTTTCGTATAATCCGATTCGGAAGGGCCATCCGCCGGTGACTCATTGATCGCTCTGACCACATCCATCCCGCTAACGACCTTGCCGAATGCTGCGAAACCCTGCTTGTCCGGATTGCGCACCTCAGCATAGTCCAGCGCTGGCTGTTCCCCGATTACAATAAAGAACTCGGTTGTTGCCGTTCCAACATCACCACGAGCCATCGAGATTACGCCGTCGGTATGCAATACGCCGGTCTGTTCAGTTGTTTCATGGTCAATGGGTGGGAACGGGCCTTCATCCGTATTCAGGCCGCCCTGGATAACCTCAATTTTTGGAGATCCCTTGTCATTCGAATAATTTACGACGCGATAAAAGGTGCCACCATCAAGGTGACCACCGTCGACCAGCTGCAGAAAATTTGTTGCTGAAATCGGCGCTTTATCGACAAATACGTCGATTTCGATATCACCCATATCTGTTGACATAATTGTTCTTACCGTTGCGTCATCAGCCAACGCCATTGACGACAAGAATGCGATAACAACAGCACTGGCTACTCTGGTCACGAAATATCACTCCCCAACTTCTGTTTTACGTAATGATCAAACGCCTCGGCAAACCGCGCCGGCGCTTTGGAATCCATCCGAAGATACATGGATGGCTCTATAAGTTCGAGTTCCATAAACAGAAACTGCTCATCCGGGTCACGAGCAAAATCAACCCGCACATAAACCGGCCCAGGTTTCACCAGATTCATTACGCCATCTCCGGTTTGTAATAAAGAAGGTTCCGGTAATACCGAAGTAATATCGGCTCCATGTTCTTCCTGCACACGAAAGTCCCCTGCCCCAGGTATCTTTCGAATTGTGGCTTACTCATCATATACCGTTAACTTTCTCGCGCAGGGTCAGCCGCATTCCGATGCGCTTTGTGACATCGATACCCGCCTTGCCTTCTTCTTCGATAAGTATTGCAAGACCATCGGCAAGCTCCGCTGCCTTGAGACGCACAAAACCCAGCTTTTCATAAAACGGTGCATTCCATGGCAGGTGCTTAAACGTAATCAACGTTAGCGAGGAATGTCCCCTGCGGCGCGCCCAATTAGCGACTGCATTAACGAGTTCCGTACCGATGCCTTGCCGACCATAGTTCGGCAAGACATCTACCTCATCCAGATGCGCTTCATCGTCAACCAGGGCGGCCATGGCAAGCCCAACCGGCACGCCGCTCTCCGTAAGCGCAACCCAAATTCGACCGTCTGTCTGTGCGTCACGCAATATATCCGGTTCTGTTACACGATAACGAATACTGGGTGGCAGATCGGTCTCAGAAAACATTGCTGCAGCCGCAAGTTGAATTGGTCCGATCGCAGCCAGGTGCTCCGCACCCGCCAATGTGACACTAAAATTCATCAGTTTTCGCTCGCCGGGTCACCCGGACTAGTTGATAAATCCGCCGCGCTGCAACTGCTTATCATGCAATCGACCGAGGAGAAGTAATGCGATAATCGCTCCACCGAGGGCAAACCCCATATCCGACTGCGTGTCCCAGATGTATCCTTGCGTGCCAAGAAACGAGTCAGCCGCTTCTGCAGACAACAAGGCCACCCACCATTCAATAAGTTCGTAAAACGCGCTAAAGGCCAGGCAAAAACAAACGATAAAAAAGTCACGCCAGCGCGTGCTGTTAAAAACGCTCTTGCGAATCACAATTTCTCGCGCGACGATAACCGGTACGAAACCCTGCACGAAATGACCCAGTTTGTCGTAGTTATTTCGCGATTGCCCAAACTCGTCTCTGATCCAGTCAAACAAAGGCACTTCAGCATAAGTGTAGTGACCGCCGACCATCAAGATCACGCAGTGAACCAACGCCAGAAAATAAACGAGTCCGGTCAGGGGAAACGTATCACGGGTGTACAGCATTACGGCAGCAGCAATTAGCGCCGGGAAGACCTCAAGAGCCCAGGTTGGATAATCGTGCGGATTGATTACCGACCAAACCAGCACCAGGCAGAAAATCAGAATCCAGGCGTATCGCATCGTCGTACTTTGCGCTTCCATCTCAGGCTCCTCTAGATCCGCGATTGCCAGTCAAACGAAAAATCCGAATTCGATCTCCGCAGCCAGCATTGATTCAATAATGTGGTGGTCGTTCATCATTTGCGCCAGCGCCTGAATCCCCTTCCGGCAGTGACTTTATCCTGTCAAGCAGTGACTTGCAGAGTAGCTCCAGCTGCGCAATTTGCGCTTGCTGAGAAGTCAGTGCGTCATCCAGCTCACCCAGCAAATGCTCCTGGTGTGAGAGCTTGGTCTCCAGGTCAATCAGTCTTTCTTCGCCCACCGCTATGCCTTGTGATGATTTCAGGCATGACACTACGGCTACGGGAGCAATTCTTCAATGCCAAAGACAGCACGAATCTCCCGTCAACGTGTATCCTTCTGTCCTCGAAAGGTTTTGACCCCTGCGACACATGCCATTAATACGTTTCAACGCAGTATCGCTCGATTTTGCCGAGCACAAGATTCTCACCGAGGCCGATTTTTCGATCGACGCCGGCGAGCGCGTGTGCCTGATTGGGCGCAATGGCGCAGGTAAATCAACGACGTTCAAACTCATCGCCGGCTCCATTACAGAAGATCACGGGGAAATTGTGCAACAAACAGGGCTGGTAGTCAGCCAGCTCGAACAGGCACTGCCAGAGGCAATCGACCAGCCCGTTCATGAAGTCGTGAAATCCGGACTCGCCAATATCCAGGTCCTGCTTGATGAATACCGCGACCGTTCTATGCAGGACCTTGATCGCGAGGGCTTACGTAATCTTGAAGTACTGCATCAGCAAATTGATGCGCACGGCGGCTGGCACATAGAGCAGCGTGTCGAAACCACGATTTCAGAACTCAAACTACCCGCAGAAAAAAACATGAATGAGCTGTCCGGTGGCTGGCGACGGCGGGTGCTTCTCGCGAGGGCACTGGTGCAGAAACCCGACCTTCTGCTGCTCGATGAACCGACCAACCACCTCGACATCGTGACCATCAAATGGCTGGAAAGGGTTATCCATTCCTATGCGGGTGCGGTTTTATTCATCACGCACGATCGCGCATTTCTGCAGCGACTTGCGACACGCATATTGGAAATAGATCGCGGCAAGCTGACCAGCTGGCCGGGAGATTACAAGAATTTCCTGCGCCGCAAAGAAGAGGCGCTCTCGGCTGAGGCACGCGAAAACGAGCGCTTCGACAAAAAACTTGGACAAGAAGAAATCTGGATCCGGCAGGGAATCAAAGCGCGTCGAACCCGCAACGAGGGCCGTGCGCGCGCACTGGTGAAGATGCGTGAAGAACACGGGCAACGTATTGGCCGCGAGAGCGATGCGCGTATCTATATTGAAGAAGCGAACAAATCAGGCCGCAAGGTTATTCGTGCAAAAAATATCAGCTACCGGTTTGACGCCGAACCGCTGATTGAGAATTTCTCCATCAAGATCACGCGTGGCGATCGTATCGGGATTCTTGGTAATAATGGCGTTGGCAAAACCACCTTGCTGCGCCTGCTGCTCGGCGAGATAGAACCGCAATCAGGCACAATCAAACACGGCACCAATATCGAAATCGGTTATTTCGACCAATTGCGCGAGGCGCTTGATGAGGAAAAATCTGTCGCCGAAAATGTCGGCGACGGACGAACCTATATCAAGATGAACGGCAAAGAACGCCACATAATCGGCTATCTCAAAGGGTTTCTTTTCACTCCAAAACGATCAATGATGCCGGTCAAGTCGCTGTCCGGTGGCGAGCGCAACCGCATAATCCTCGCCAAATTGTTCACCAGAGCCGCAAACCTGCTGATCCTTGACGAACCGACCAATGACCTGGACATGGAAACGCTGGAGGTACTGGAACAGCGACTCACTGAATACAACGGTACTTTGATTGTCGTCAGTCATGATCGTCAATTTCTCGACAACGTCGTTACCAGCACCATTGTTTTTGAAGCGGACGGCAAGTTAGAGGAGTACGTCGGTGGATACTCTGACTGGCTGCGACAAGGAAAGGAGCTCGCCGAGGCCGAAAACCCGGTTGAAAACGAAGCGGTTGCCAACCAAAAAAACACTGCGCTGACGAACCGAACAGCGAAAAAACTCAATTACAACGAACAGCGTGAGCTTGACCAGTTACCGAAAGATATCCAGGAACTCGAAAAACGCGTTAAGACACTCGAGGCGCAAGTGAGTGCTGCTGACTTCTATGTGCAGGATCATGAGATCACGAAGCCGATCCTGCAGGACTTTTCAGAGACGCAGCAGTTGCTCGACCAGGCGCTGGAACGCTGGACGGAACTCGAGGACCGGGAGCAGCAATACAAACAGAAGCGACCGTGACCGGCGCGCTCGCCAGCGATGTGCCATCAAAGCACTTGCAGAATCAATGCCACCTGACAAGCAAAGCCGGCGACAAACGCCAGTGTACGCACCCAGGGTACAGCAAAAGTATATGCAACTACATGCACCAGCCGCGCCCAAAAATATAGCTCACACGCCAGGACAGTGACGTCATTGGTCACGCCCGCCGCATTCGCAATCAGCACCAGCGTTGCAAACACGACGAGATTTTCGATCGCGTTCGCATGCCCCGCTTTCATTTTCGCGGCCCAACCTGACAGTGGTTTCGGATCGTCCGGATAACCCACTGCATCCAGCAAACCGCGCACGACAATTAAATTGAGGACGTAGGGCATCCACAACACGGCGGTAAGTGCGGTTACCCAGGTGAGGCTCATAAGTTCGCTAGTCATTGTTATCTCCAGTTCTCTCTATGATTTGAGGCGTCTTTTTTATCTCAGGCCCAGGTATGAGCCTTTTTATCGAAATCTGCGCTTTCAGCAGGTACGACACAAAACCGCTGTCCTGTCGGTGCTTCCATTACGACCCAACGCTTGATTTCGGCAATTCGCGTGGCGCCATGTTTCTCCAGGCGCTCGACCTCTGCGGCAACGTTATCTGATTCAATATCAATATGAACGCGGCTCGGATGATCAACCTTTTGTATTTCAACGTACGGCTCATCCGCCGGCATATCGAGCTCGACGTATGGGCTCCTGGCCAGGTTCGCCGCATGTTTTGTCGGCGCTCCGAGGGCGTGCGACCAAAACCGGGCTGCGTCATCAAGATCATCGGTGTCGCAGTCAATAATAAACCCGGCAAACCTGCTCTTGTGCATGATTCAACTCCGTACCCGCTCAAAGTCTATTTCGATACTTGCCCTTTTTTCTTACCACTCTTCGGCAACGTCAGATGCAGTACCAGGTATGCCAGGCCTGCCGAAAGCATTGATCCGATAATCGTACCGACGCGATCATCAAACAGCTGGTGCATATCCGTTCCTTGGCTTTCGAACGCCAATGAGCCGATAAACATACTCATCGTGAAACCGACACCACACAATATAGACACGCCATAGAGGCTACCCCAGCTGGCACCGTTTGGAAGCTTTGCGAACCCCAGTTTAATTGCCAACCAGCAGGTCGCGAAAACACCGATTTGTTTGCCCAGAAACAAACCCAATGCGATACCGAGTGGCACCGGATGCAGCAAATCGCTAAATTCCAGGCCAGTGAGTGTCACCCCGGCATTGACGAACGCAAAAATCGGCAGGATTGCGAATGCGACAACGTGGTGCAAATCGCTCTCGAGTTCGCGCAGCGGGGATCGCGATGGTTCTGTACTTGACTGCATTGGAATAAATGCCGCCAGCGCCACGCCAGCCAAGGTCGCATGTACACCTGACTTTAAGACTGCGACCCACATGATCAGACCAACCCAGAGGTATGGTGAAATATCTGATACACCGCGCCTGTTCATTATCGTGAGTACTACCAAGCAAGCTACGGCTGTCAGTATGGAGGCTTGCGACAGATCTCCCGAATAAAAAATTGCGATAATTACTATGGCGGCGACATCGTCGAAGATGGCAATTGTTACCAGGAATATTTTCAGGCCCACAGGAACACGATCACTGAAAAGTGATAACAACCCCAGAGAAAAAGCGATGTCCGTAGCGGATGGTATCGCCCAGCCGCTCATTGCAGCAGGGTCATCATGGTTGAAGTACAGGTAAATGAGGACAGGAACGAGAACGCCGCCAATCGCACCACAGAACGGCAAAATTACATTGCTAACTCGTGATAATTCTCCCTCCAGCACTTCACGTTTTAGCTCGAGGCCGATAAGAAAAAAGAACACTGCCATGAGGCCATCGTTAATCCACAATACCAGCGGTTTCGCGATGATGAGATCTCCGACACGAACTTCGACCGGAACCTCGAGCAGAAGGCCGTAGTAGCCCAGAAACGGTGAATTTGCCAGCAACATCGCCAGTGCGGCAGCGCTGACCAGTAATATGCCGCCGGCTGACTCAAGTCGTAAGAATTCTTTTATCGTTGCTTTCATATCAGGATTGAGCGTCGATTCTTTTCTTCAGGCTGGCTGGCGCATCTCAGCCTAACCGCAATGCTCTCTTTACTTCTTGTTTTTATTCAACTTTTTATTAAATGACGTAGCCTGCGATCAAACCTGAGTTTCCTCAAAGTAGCGGTCATAAGCACAATGCATGACATCTGCCGGTATGTCGATAATTTGTGCAGCAATGCTCAGTTTGTCCATTTCCTCGGCATCTTTGCGGCCATCGGCTGCCACCACCTTCAGCATCATAAGTGCGATTTCCTCTTTCTCGGCCAGGCTCAAAATAACCGATAATTCTTTCAGCAGGTTTTCAAGATCCGGGTTTTCCGCAATGTCAGTAATTGCCCGCGTAAGCAATTCCAGGGTTCTCGCACTGGGAAGATCGAAATGGTCTCTTAGCAGCCCGAGCATCAGCTCTGTTTCGCTTTCAGAAATATTGCCATCTCCTTTGGCAACAAAAACCAGCACTACAGCGACCAGGTACTTCGCATCATAAACTTCCGTAGCGTTTTGCGTTTCGATGATCATTTCATCGTCTTCAATACGTGGTGGTTTGGAATCCTCAATCATAATTCTTCCCGCTTCATGCCTGGCCGATCGAATCCGGACCGATGCTGTTAATTGTTGGGGTGCCAGCGAATTCCATCGCTATTCTCAATTCACTGTGCAGAATTTCCAGGGCCCGCTCAACCCCGGGCTGGCCAAATGCACCTAGCCCCCATACATAAGGGCGTCCGACCATAATCGCATCGGCACCGAGTGCCAGTGCCTTCAGAATATCCGTGCCACGCCTTATGCCGCTGTCCATCAACAGCAATGTTCTGCCATTTACCACCGGTGCAACCTCGGCCAGACTATCTATGGCACCGCGCCCGCTATCATCCGCTCGGCCGCCATGATTGGAGACGATAATTCCATCGACACCGTACTCGACACAACGCTCTGCATCCTCCGCCGTCACTATGCCCTTCACCAGTACCTTCATTGTAGTTTCCTGCCGCAGCTGCTCAAGAAAATCCCACGTCAGGGGCTGATCGCGCCGGTCTATCTCTGGATTCTTGATACCGTCGTACATCGGCTTTCGCCCGGCAGCAATCCCGGACCCTTCGTGACACACTGAACAGTCGCGAGAATCCTTCTGCATTGCCCGCGCCAGGGTGTGGCGTGCCGGTGCAGCAGTCGTTGGATTATCGACTGTCAGGACGACAGCCGGACAACCTGCTGCCTCAGCACGTCGTAACATTCTTCTTACGCCAGGCCAGCCACCCAGAGTGTAAAGCTGGAACCAGATTGGCGCGTCTCGTGCTGCAGCAACTTCCTCTATCGGTGTGGAACTTACTGTGGAAAGAATCTGCAGGTGCCCCCTGCTGCGAGCAGCGCGAGCCGTCGCGAGCTCTCCATCGCTGTGAAAAGCCCGTTGGGACCCGATCGGTGCAACAACGATCGGTGTCGGCCAGGTTTCACCGAAAATCTTCACCGATGTGTCAACTTTTGACACATCGACAAGCCGTTTTGAGCGCAGATAATAGTGCTCAAATGCCGCACGATTCGCGCGCACGGTGCCGTCGCTGTTGACTCCCGTAGCCATGTACCCGTAATGCGCTGGTGGCAGCACCTCACTCGCGGTCGCCTGCAGGTCAAATATATCGAGTGCATCAGCCGGGTTCGCAATTCGTTGGCCGGCCTCATTCGCACCATATGCGAAATCGATGCCAGCCAATGCGTTGCAGACTGGGCTCGCCGCAAGGTAGCTGAGGAACTGCCGGCGACTTTTTGTTATATCTGGATTATTCATGGCCATGATTCCGCTTATCCGGGTTTGTACATTCGGCGCATTTCTTTCACCGCTGCAGCAATCAGTTTGTTTAACACTTTCTCGTCCACATCACCAAGACTTTTGATATAGAGGCAAGACTTGCCGATTTTGAATTTGCCGAGCCTGCCCACCAACTTTTCGAACTTACAGAAGCCCGGCATGATGTAGACGCTTATATTTTGTGAGCGTGGTGAAAAACCGCAAACCGGCCAACTACCGGAACGACCACTATCATAGGTGTAGTCGTAACTATCAAAACCGACAATAGCAGAACCCCACATCTTTGCACGCTTGCCAGTCGCTTCGCGCATCATCTTTGCGATCACTTTGCAGTCGGCGCGCTTGTTCTTATCCTCAACAGCATTGAGAAATGCTACCACGCTCGCATTGGTCTTTTTAGTTTTGAGCTCGGCCATTGCTATATCCAGGCGTCAGGTCAAAAACATCGCGACAGGGAAGTTCTGTCACGTCCGGCTCGACGAACAGGGTTCTCGCCTCTTCTGAAAAACATCGTTCCTTTGAGTAATAATTCAGGAGTATTGGTGTTTTCCGGTCCAGCAATTCGTCAATACGTGTCGCAAATGTATCCCAGAACTCTGTAGCCCGCATTCGACCCAGCACGACGTGTGTGAAAGCCACTGTAATAGTCTCACTGTATTTTTCCGGTCGGTGCAGTACCTCAGTATTGTAGTTAAGAATTCCGTCGCAAATTCTCCTGAGAGCTTCGTCCGGAGACTGGTGCGTCAGATACAGCCACGCCACTCTTACATGAGCAAGATGGGTCCATTCACTCTCCGGCAGCGTACAGCGCTCAAATCGTGACAGGAACGAATCTTCATCGCTTGCTGGATGCGTTGCAGCTATCGAATTAGCTGGTTCCATACAATCTGTCACCGGCGTCGCCCAGGCCCGGCACAATATATTTTTTCTCGTTGAGTTCCTTGTCGATGCTGGCCGCGTATATGTGTACATCAGGATGTGCATCCTCGACCCGCTGTAACCCTTCAGGGCAGGTCACGATGCACACGACAACAATATTCGCCGCGCCTTTCTCTTTCAAAATATCTATTGCAGCCACTGTCGAGCCACCGGTCGCAAGCATGGGGTCGATAATGATGCACATACCATTTTCCGCCTGTGGCGGGAGGCGCTGGTAGTAGGTCACCGGCTCTTTGGTTTCTTCGTCACGATACAGCCCAACGAAGCCTACTCGTGCTGAGGGTACCAACGACAATATGCCATCGAGCATACCGACTCCGGCACGCAGTATTGGTATCACAACGATATCCTCAGCGATCACATGACATTTTGCCGCGGCAACGGGCGTCTGCACCTCTACTTCTTCAACCCTGACATTCTTTAGCGCTTCATAACAAATGAACATCGTTATTTCAGTCGCCAGCTCACGAAATTTTTTGTGACCTGTCTCGAGATCCCGGATTAGGGCGAGTTTGTGTTGTACACAGGGATGTTTGATTTCTTCGTACATCGATTAATGCTCCCTTTTTATTATTCAGACAGACATATCTTTTATTCGCAACAACGGTCGATCAGCCAGAATCTCAGCAGTGCCAAACTTGCCGAGAATCACATACCTGCCATCACCCGTTCGCCTGAGGCCCGTGATCAGTCCGGGTGTCAGCGACTGGATCGTCTCAGCTAAAGACCCTTGCGCTATTTTCCCCGCCACAAGCACTCGTGTGCAAGCTGGAAATTCCAGAAAGGCCGCCCGAAAGCAGCCTTTTTCAGACGGCCTCGGCTTTTCGTAAAACGGATGAGCTGGACATAAAAACAGGTCAAGATCTATCATCAATGAAGTCGCCTCCAGCTGCCAGCTGAGAGCATATGACTGTGTCAGACCAACGGCGGCAAATTCGCGCAGTTCTGTCCAGTCAGTCGTGTCTTCAGTCATGGTTTTGCACAGCCGGCATTCTCACTCGACGATTTCAAGCACTACTTCGCTTGTCACAGAATTGGCGATGAAACACAATTCGTGCGCGCGATGATGCATTTTTTGAATTTGCTGCTGGCTGGGAATTTTTTCGCCCGACCAGCTTGTATCCGGTTTCAGTACAACACGTGTCATTACCATTTTGCCGTCGTCAGACTTGCCTAAATAGCCAACCGCCCCGTCTGTATATTGATCAATAATAAAACCACGTTTTGCTGCGAGCGATAAAAAAAACAACATATGGCAACTCGACAATGATGCTACGAAAGCCTCTTCCGGATCGACGTTCTCGGCAACGGACATTGGCAGCGGCACGATACTGGGTGAAGCTGATGCAGGTACTGTGACCCCACCATCAAACTCCCACTGGTGACCACGACTGTAACGGTCATCGATGAACTCCTGCTCACCGCGTTGCCAGCGAATTGTCGCGACGTACTCGCTCATTTCAGTTATTTCCAGATCAGTTGCTAGCCAAGGCGCAATCCATTCACTACCGGTTTGTCCGGCACAGCCAACACCACGCTGCCATCATCCTGTATCAAACCGGTGACCAGGCATTCTGACATGAACGGCCCGATCTGTTTTGGCGGAAAATTTACCACCGCAAGTACTTGTTTATCAAGGAGATCATGAGCTTCATACAGATCAGTAATCTGCGCCGACGAACGCCGTACACCAATTTCATTGCCGAAATCCACGCTGAGCTTCCACGCTGGCTTGCGCGCCTCCGGAAAATCATCGACGCCAACAATGGTGCCAACGCGAAGCTCTACTCTTTGAAACTCGTCCCAGGTTAAATCTGCCATTGTCATCCTCGTGTTGAATGCTGAATGTCGTGAAGTTTGATCATGAAGAGCGGCAGTTGCCTGCCCGAAATACTACCGGATTCTCTCGTTCCGCAGGGTAATGCACCGATGGCAGCGTAAAAGGGCACCGCATTGGGATCGCCCTGAATAACGATCGTCGCGATACCAAGTTTTCCAGCCTGCTCTTTTGCATGTTTTACAAGTATTTTACCAATGCCCTTGCCAATGTATTCAGGTTCGACGAACAACGCATCTAACTCAGCAATGTCAGCGCCCGTTTGTTCCAGCACATAAAATGCGACCGGCAGCTCGTTACTCAGGCAAATGTAGCCGAGAATCTGTGGCGCCTCGATATGCTCCTTCGTATAAGTCAGTTCCTCACGACACGCAGCAATGAACTCGTTGGTATAGCCCCAATACGCCTTCGAACGGAGTGCGATATCGGTCAGTAACGGGGCATCTTTCCCGCCGGCAGGCCGTATCCCTAAATTCAGAGGCGCATCTACAAACATCAGTTCCCTATGACCTTCGAAGCAACTCGTCCAGGACTACGTTCGCTGATGGACTCCATTGCACTGCCGTTCGGTGGGCGTCACGCGAAAGCGCTGTTTACCCAGACACCGATGTAATGTGAAATTGCGACAACAACAATAGCGATGACAAGGTGTTCTGTGATGATCGGCAAGGCGGCGACACGCTGCATGCGCGCCAGGAACGCGCTCAATAGTGTAATCACCAACAAGCCCCAGCCAACGGCGACAGCTACCGCTATTTGCAGTGGCAACCAAAGCAGAGGCAATGCGAAACTCAGGGCGACGATGAGCTTGGTAAAAAAAGTCCAGATAGTCGCAGCCCAGACATGATTTTCGGTTGAATCGGGATCAGCCTCCTGGGCAATATGAATGCCGAGCGCATCAGACATCGCATCGGCAACAGCCACCACCAGTATTCCGCCTAGCACAGCCACCATCGAATTCGTGCCGGCATTCAATCCAACGATCAACCCCAGAGTCGTGATGACGCCGCTGGTGGCGCCGAAAAATATGCCGGTACGAGCGCCTTTATTCTCGATAATTCTTTTCATTATCCTATTGAGCGCAGGCTCTCATGTCTCCTGCCTGGAAAATAGTTTACGCAACAGATGCTCAACGAGCATTGCGCCCAGCACGAATACGACCGTACCAAGCGAGACAATTAGCACCTGTTTATACATGCCACCAACGCCGCCGGAGGCTGTAGACTGACCTGTCAGGTAGATTGTCCTAACAATTTCCGCACCCAGACCTCCGCCCAATGCGCCAACGAAAATAAGCTGTATGCGGGTTGCCAGGCGGGCATTGCGGCTGCCGAAAAAACTGATGCCAATTCCGGTCACGGCCGCCAGCCACGGCCAGGATTGGTTCAGGATTGCCACCAGGGCAAGTCCGACCAGCGCCGCTATGACCAGAAAATCCTTCACTTGAATACCGTCATATACATATTGATGTCTTGTGATTCTCCCGGCATCCGGACCATGCTTGCAAACGTCATACCAAGCTTTTCGACCAGCCTGATGGACGTCTCGTTGTCCGGATCCACCATGGCAATAATACGTGGCAATTGCAGAATATTCTTTCCGTATTCGAGTACGGCGATGGCTGACTCGAGAGCATATCCATTCGCCCAGAACCTCTGCAGGAAAGCGAAGCCCACGTCGGGCGCATCAAATTCCTCTCTTTTTACCAGCCCACACATTCCCATGGGCGTGTTATTGCTCTTGTCGCGCACCAGGAACATACCAAAGCCGTGGCGTTCATAGCTGCCAACGGGGCCATTGCGCAGGTATTCTTGCGCGTCTTCATGAGAGCGTACTTTCTTGTCGCCAATATAACGTTTGAATGATGGCTCATTCACCAGTTCAACAATAAACTCGCAATCAGCATATGACAGGCGGGAGAGCACCAGCCGTTCTGTCTGTAATACCGTCATCTCGCAAGGCCCGGGTTCAACCTATCGCCTCTCTATTCCCAGGTACTCCAGTGTCTTATCCTGCAGCAGATCGATCGTGACCAGGTCAACTTCACAGTGATTGTTGCGACACACGGCCTGGCGTTCCGCAGTGCCCGACGGACAGTCGTAGTAGACGCGAAACGCGCAATTCTTTTCATAGTTCCTGTATTCCAGCCGCAACGACGAAATTTCTGACTTCGCTACCGATGTCAGGCATTCAATTGGATAACCATAGTCGGCCACCGTGCAATCGTCATCTGTAGAACAATACTGCGCACTCGCCACTTTTTCTCGCAAAGCATCTTCCGCCTGCTCACAATTTGCTGTGCTCTCATTGGTTTGCACCGGCGTATCTGCTCTTGGTTGTGCCATCGTCAGGTCAGGCTGCACGCCCTGCTCCACTGGCAACCAGCGAGACTCATCTTCAAACAGGGTTGCAATCAACCAAAGGGCTATAGCCAGTGATATTGATATCAGTGCAGTTGCATAAGGTAGACGATTCATTTGGCTGCGATCACTTCAACTTCAATTCAAAAGTGATCAATGACGGTGACCCCGGCCACGTGCAATTCACCCGGGTTGCCGAGCGCCTGCGCGCCTCGCTGCAAGTCAATCGTTTGGCCAATCAAGTCCTGTGGTTGCAACTTACCGCTGGAAATCATCTGTAACATTCCCTTGTATTCGTGCGCCTGCATGCCATGACTGCCAACGATTTTGAGTTCGTTGGCGACCACGAGTTCCATTGGTATGGACGGATGATAGTCGTCCCCGGCCATCAGGCCGATCTGCACATGCCGCCCACGTTTTCGCAGATTGGCAATGGAGTTGTAACAAGTTTCCGAACTTCCAAGCGCATCGATGGACAGATGTGCACCACCTCCGGTCAACTCACGGATTTCGTCGATGGCGGACGCAGTTTTGCGTGCATTCACGGTGGCAACTGCACCGATTTTTTTCGCCAGCTGCAGTGCATTCTCGTCAATGTCGACTGCGACTACCTGCGCGTCGAATGCAGCTGCAATCATGACTGCAGACAAACCAACTCCGCCACATCCATGCACCACAACCCATTGTTCTGCTGACACACGACCCTGCGCTACAACGCCGCGAAAAGAAGTGGCGAACCGGCAGCCCAGGCTCGCGGCGGTAACGAAATCGATATCATCCGGCAGCGCAACAAGGTTGGTATCCGCGTAGTCAATCGCTACGTACTCTGCATACGAACCCCAGGCGGTAAAGCCCGGCTGAAATTGCTTGTCGCAGATTTGTTGATTGCCTGACCTGCACTGGCCACAAGTGCCACAGCCGCAGACGAACGGCAAAGTAACGCGGTCACCGGCGCACCATCGGTTTACATCGCGACCAACAGTCGCGACAACGCCGGCAATTTCATGCCCGGGCACATGCGGCAGCACAATGTCCGGGTCATGCCCCATCCAGCCATGCCAGTCACTGCGACAAACACCGGTCGCGCCGACTTTAAGTACTACCCCCGCATCACTCGGCGTCGGATCGTCGACGTTGCTGATTCGAACCGGCCCCTGAAATTCCTCGTATAACGCAGCTCTCATTTAAGCAGCTCTTTGTACATAACAAACGCGTCCACATATCCATGCACCGGATGCTGAAATGCGCCCGGCAATGTCCCTGTAACGTCGAAACCCATCTTTTTCCAGAGATAGACGCTTGCCGCGTTTGTTTTGACAACAAGGTTGTACTGCATTGCCCGATACCCGAGCCTGACAGCCTCAGCCTGGGAATGCTCACACATACGGCTTGCGACACCTCGCCCCCGGGCGTTTTCAGAGACGATGTAGCCGCAATTGGCAACATGCGCACCCAGCGTTGGCTGGTTTGGTTTGATGTAGTAGGTGCCGAGCAATTCCCCCAACTCATCTTCGGCAACATAGCTCGCCTCTGGAATTTCGAGCCACATTTTTTGCGCCCCTGCATCCGTCATGTCACGCGCATACGGATAGGTTTCTCCTGCCCGGATAACAGGTTTCATCATCGCCCAGACGTTTGGCCAGTCCGCGTCTGTAATTTGCCGAATTCTTGTCTTGCTAGCCGTCATTTGGGATTTCGTTATTGGCCAATGTCTTTAATGTAACGCAACAACTCGCCGGCATAGTTGTTGCGCTCATAAAATTCCCGCGCGCGAGTGTTGCTTGCAAATACATGCAGTGTCATAGACTCCGCGCCGTGACTCCGAGCGTTATCTTCCGCCGCATCCAGTAACGCCAAACCGACACCCTTCCCCTGCGCAGAATCGCTGACCGCTATTGCCTCGAGATGCGAGCTTGGCGCATGACTGAGCAACTCCGGTCGCAGACGGACCAGCGTAAATCCGAGGACTTTTGCATCATCGACAGCGACCTGCACCAGGCAATCTCCGGCATCACCATCGAGCCAGCTCTGCATGAGCTTGGCGTCATCACGCCACAGGTGTTCCGGGTTTCTTGACTCAGGAACATCGAAAGCTGCGAGGCGCGGCATCATCGCGAGTATCTGGTCCCCGTCTAACGATTGCGCATCTCTGATTTGAAAATTCATGTGAATAGCTGACCTCCTCGCGTCCGACTTATATGCCGCCGTTACTGAATGTATGAATATACGGTGTCAACCGACCAGTGTCAGGACGTTGCCCTCTGGATCCCGGAAGTGAGCCAGCAAACCGCCCCATGGCTGTTTCTTCGGTGGCGCCGTAAAGACCACGCCCTTATTGGACAGCTCCGCATAAGTTTGCTGAATGTCATCAACATTCAGCGATACGCCGAGGAATCGGCCGACCAGTGCTTGCCCCTCATCATCATCGGCAGAAACCCATTGCACACCCAGCTTGGCGCCGCCTACATCAAACTCTGCCCAACCTAGCGGTTCATCTGAAAAACCTTTGCTGAGACCAAGCGTATGCTCATAAAATTCACACGCGCCCAGCCAATCCCTGACGAATATCCGTACGATATAAAGTTTCATAGCGACCTGCCATAGATTGTCATGCGCGCTGATTCCGGGAGCGCGAATCCTGGCTCGACATTGTATGCCACGAACAACGCACGGCTGGCGTGATTCAGAAGTGTTTCTCTAACCCATTGTTTTTATTAGTTATTTGAGATCCGCCGGGAATCCATCGATGCACAATCGAGCAATAAGCACGATAATTGTCGCCAAACGTGTTCACCAGCACGGGCTCCTCGTAGAGCAACACAAAAACAGGTGCCAGCAGAGCGAATACGATCGATAAACCAATGATGGACGGCGATCCCGGAATCATTCCGTCGCCCGGAATGACGATCAGTGCACCCACATTAATCGGGTTGCGCATGTATCGGTATGGTCCTCTGCTGACGAATTTCCGCGGTGGATCAAACGGTGCCGAAGTACCTTTGCCTTGCGTGATGAAAATGCCAACGCACCAGGCCGTGATAACAGCCCCGACAAAACCGAGAGGCCATCCGAGAACACGAACGATATAAGGAATACTAATTGGCAACGGAGCAACAGCGATTGCTATCCAACGCCATAAGACGACAAAGCAAAGCGCATAAAATATGCCACGAAGTGCAACAAAAGCTGAATTAAGGCCCGCATTCATATCGCTTAAGCCACCATTCGATTAACTGAATGGTCTAACTTGATTTCTACGTCATTCCGCTTTAAGCATGCCTGCCAGTGCAACGGATATCCTGACTCAGTTTTCTGCATTTCCAGATCTGTAGAACCGCACCTCAACATTTTCGACGGTAGCAAGACCTTCACCGATCGCATCATCAATAAGCGGCAGAAAAGTCTCAATCTTCTCTTCCGTATCGACGATTTCTACAATTACTGGCAGGTCGCTGGAAAGGCGCAGAATTTTTGCCGTATGCAGCCTGCTACGCGCGCCGAATCCTTCCAGACCACGCAGCACGGTTGCCCCGGCCAGACCGTTTTTCCGCGCCGTACGGACAATCCACTCGAAAAGTGGCAAACCTTCGTGCTTGTCATTTTCGCCGATAAAAATTCGCAGGAGTTTGCCTTTATCCGGAAGCGTCATAACCGTATCTACCTTGTTACCAGGCCGTAGCCGGCCATCACCAGGGCCAGTCCGAGCACAACGTGAATGGCGACATTCCCCGCAGCCCGAAAAAATTCAGCATCACGCATCATCGCGAAAGTCTCATAGCCAAATGTCGAATATGTGGTGAAGCCACCAAGAATCCCTATTAAGACGAACCTGCGAAAATCCGGGCCAAACAATTGCCGTGATTCCATGAGCCCGGCAATCAGTCCGATAAGCAGGCAACCCAGCATATTGACCGCCAGGGTCCCATATGGAAACGCGGCGAGTGCGGCTTTGCGCTGTACAAATCCGCTCAATCCGTAGCGACAAATTGCACCAATAAATCCACCGGAACCAACCATTGCCGCATTAATAAGGGCCGCTTTCAATCTTGTCTCCGTAACCAGCAGTCCGACCGGACCGCCTGGATTCATTTCGTCTAGTGTCTGGTACGCTGGCGACGATTGCAATAAGTGCCTGCACCCTGGTTAAGCCTCGATGCGAATTATTCCGCCGGCAATACGTAAAAATATACCGATACAAAATGGCAGGCGCTTCCGAGCAGCACGAACACATGAAATATCGCATGATTAAATTTTATCTTCTTGAAACTGTAGATAATTGCACCAACGGTATAGGCAATGCCACCGGCAAGAAGCCACAACAGTCCGTCGAGTGAAAAATTATCAATAAGTGGCTTGATGACAACGAAGGAAAGCCAGCCCATTAATACATACATCACCGTTGAAGTGCGCGAAAACCTTCCCGTAAAAAACAGTTTCAAAACGATTCCGGTCAGCGCCAGTCCCCAGGTAATGCCGAACATCAACCAACCCAGCGAACCCCTCAATATCACGAGCGCAATCGGCGTGTAGGTTCCGGCTATCAGGACATAGATTGCCGCGTGATCAAGGATCCGGAACCTGACTCTCCGTTGTGGATTGGTAGTGCTGTGATACAGCGTAGATGCCGCATATAGAATAACCAGGCTGGCGCCAAATACACCAAAACTTATGACGTGCAACAAGCTCCCGTAACGGCTGGCGTATGCAACCAGGAGCCCAAGCGCGAAGATGCTAAGGACAAGACCCAGCGCATGCGAGAGGACGTTAATCCTCTCTTCCAAAGGCGTGTAAAAATTTGCTCCGGCAATTTCAATCATTCGATTTCTACTCGTTTACGCGAATTGGTCGTTATCAACACCATACTGATCGGCAGTTGCCGGTCTGCGTTCAGTTACACGGAGCGTTTTTTGCGGTCCTCGAAATAGCGAGCGTACACCTTGTCCATGATTTTTCCCGGAATCCTCAAACCATCGACGACTGCAGCGAGAAACTTCATTTCCGCCACATCCTTTTGATTGTCAGCTGAAATCACGTGCAAAAGCATCAACAACAACTCCTCCTTGTGTGGCAACGCCAGATCGCTATTCACCGAGCTCAGCAATTCATCGAGATCTGCACTTTCTCCCATTGCTTCGATTTCAGTTGTTGCGCGTGTAATCATGTTCAACGCTTCTCCCGGTTGCAGACCAAATCGCTCGCGCAACAATTCCACCATGCGCGTCATTTCGTCAGGAGATATGCCGCCGTCGCTTTTCGCAACCAGCGCCAGTAGCGACGTCATCAAGGCCTGTCCAGCTGGATCACTGGCCAGGCTTTTGAGATCGATCGTGATTCCGGTTTTTGCGTAGATCAGGTCTTTCAGATTCATTGGCAGGTCATCAAACTATTTCACATGTTTTGGCCGACCAGGCATTGGGCGCAATGCCTGAGCCTCGCTAATCGGGTAACGGTACATTATAAAAGAAATCGACGATGCCTGTTTCCAGCGAGTATTCAGAGCCAACAAGTGGTCTCTTCGAGAGATCGTCGGGTATCGTCTGTCGTATTACTTCACAAGTTCAGTCAGGTCCTGCCTGCATTGAGAAGAAGTAAGAAATTTGATCGTCTGTATACCTATTGATCTTGCGGCTGCCAGATTTTCGCTCATATCGTCAATAAAGACTGTCTCAGATGCGATTAACTGATATTCGTTTAGCAGATACTCGTAAATGCCGATTTCCGGTTTGATCTTCTGAATTCGACAGGAAATCACGGTGCCATCAAACATGTCCCAGATGTCGTGTTCTTTTTCCAGATACGCAATCGACGCCAAATGCATATTGGAAAGAACAAAAAGCCGGTGATTCGGGCTAACCATAGAACGAATCAGTTCTATCGTCTCTTGAATGGGTGTCAGTGATCGGGGCACCTCGTTCAACAGCCGCTCTATATCTGTATTCGGCAGTCCAGTGCGATCTGCGCCGCGCACGACTGCATCCCGGAAAGGAAGCGTTCCTCTGTCAAGCTCCAGCCAATCGGGGTGCTCGAGTATTTCCGATTTGACTATCTTCCGGGTCTCTTCATCGTCAAAAATACCGCGGATGAGCTTGTCCGGCTGCCAGTTGAATACGACACCGCCGAGGTCAAAGACGATATTCAAGAATGTCGTCCCGGCTTCACCTGGCGAAGATGCTCATCACGGCGCTTCGTGCGCGAAATGGCCGGTCTCTATGAATGAAAAGGCCTGATCGATGGCATCGGACGACTTCATAATGAATGGATGTGAATGCGGAACCGCAAGAAAATCGGTCATTCCAGCGACTTTGGTATTCTCGACTGAAATTTTTCCGTCATCAGGATTCCTGAGATATTGAGACAGAATAGGGTTGAATGTTCTTGTACCAGCAATAACACCAACCTCGTAGTCCACTGGCCCCAGCATCAATGGAACGCTATCTTCACCAGTGCCTAGCTGATAACCGGCCGGCCCGTTAAGCGCCCTGAACCCCGGGAAATGACGCAGGCTGTCGACGACCTCGCTGCCTTTGTTTGGCGGGGCGAACATCAGAACCCGACCGAGATTTGTTATCTCGTGCTGCTCCAGGTAATACCTGACGAGGATCCCGCCAAGAGAATGCGTCACAAAGTGTACGACACTGTCGGCGGGGCATTTTTCCAGTCCGGCTTCAATTGCCAGCGGGGCCAATTCCTCAATTGGAAACTTTCTTGATGGATAGCTGACATTGGCAATGGCGTACCCTGATTCCTCGAAAGCCGCTGCCGCCTTTTCCATTGACGCAGAGGTTCTTGCCAAACCGTGCAGGAAAACCACGCATTCTGCACTTCGCGCCGGCGATGCGGCCACTGCCAGTAGAGCGAACGGGATGAGGAATCGATTCATGTGCATAAGTTTAGTCTGAGTCCTGGCGAATTAGCCAAATGGCACTAACTATTCATCGCCCGGGCCAGTTTTTTCTTAAGCGCCGCTACATCGTCTTTGCTGCTTTCAGTACTCTTCTCGGCCCTGCGCAGCTCGCCAAGTGCTGTTTCAACATCGGTTCCGACCAGCCACTCAGCCACCACTGGCACACGATTGGCGTTGTCGCTTGAGATAGATTCAGACTTACCATCAAGAATGTTCACGCGATGCTTGCATGAATTTCCGAACGTGCCTGCAGGACACGTGCACAGCGCAGTTAAACTTGCGCCATCTTTGATGAAAGTAACCTCATAGGCATCCGAAGAAGATCCTTTGACGAGAAAAACAAGCTGCTCCACGTATAATCCTTTGTTCTCTGCTGATTTGGCTTACTGACGAAAGGCGACCACCGCACTCATTGCGCTTCCAACATTATAACAATACCCGGCACGTGACAGAATTCTCGCGGTGGGTTATCAGGCAGCGATATAACGAACGCTAACTCTCATCTTTTTCTGTCTTTTTTTTGCGCTGCATTCCAGATCCAACCGCGATACCAATAGCCAATCCAATCGCGAGCCCGGCACCGACATTATTCATCGCATTGCCTATAGCCAGGCCGACACCCACTCCGATCGCGATGCCTGCACCCATCATGCTTTGTGCCGATTTTTTACTCGATTTCTCGTCGGACTTTTTCTCTGGATCTGATGACAATATAGGTCTCCTTTCCAAATACGGGTACCAATGTATTTAAGCAGTATGCGGTTGTTTCACTGCCGCGGCATTCTAAACTAGGCCGGCTCGAATAGATCCCACAAGTTGCCATAGAGGTCTTCGAAAACAGCAACAGTGCCATATTCTTCCTGTTTCGGCTCTCTAACGAACTTAATTCCCACTTTACGCATCGAATCGTAGTCTCGCTGAAAGTCATCGGTCTGCAGAAAAAGAAAGACCCGTCCTCCTGACTGGTTGCCGATAAATTTTTCCTGCTGCGGTGCTGCGGCGCGTGCGAGGAGCAGGTTTGTGCCACCTTCGCCGGGCGGGGAAACTACGACCCAACTTTTGTCCTGTTCAGGTTGGCAGGTGTCATCGATCAGCGTGAATTTAAGTTTGTTGCAATAAAAGTCTATTGCTTCGTCATAGTCGCGGACAATGAGTGCGACATGCAGGATTGTTTGATTCACCGTGATGGCAACTCAAATCCAGTTCTGATCTTCAATCGCGACCGTCTGGTCAGTTTCATTGCTACCGGTATGCAGTGTATCTTTTGGTTCAATCAGGACGATTTCTGTGCCTTCAATCGCGACGGGTCGGTGTTCTACGCCTTTTGGCACGACATAGAATTCGCCTGGATCCAGAGCAACAACCTGGTCACGTAGATGAATATCGAGATGGCCGTTAACGACGAGGAAAAACTCATCTTCATCATCATGTGAGTGCCAGTCGAGTTCGCCCTGTCCTTTCGCGAGCTTGATGTAATTCTCGTTCAACTCACCAACGAGTTTTGGTGACCATAATTCGTCGAATTTTTTGAATTTGTCGGCTAGATTGATTTTTTTCATCGCCTCAGGCCAGTTTACGAATTCCGACCGCGTAGCGTATTTCATCGAGATAAGGCACAGAGATTTCCCGTGCTTTCTCGGCGCCCTTCATTAGTTCCTGTTCGACCACTGCAGGGTCGTCAATGAGCCGCTGATATTCGCCCCGCGCCGGTTTTATATGCTCATTGATGTATTCGAACAGGACCTGTTTCATTTCGCCCCAGGCGATGCCCTCGGCATAGCGCTTTTTGATATCCGCCACTTCGTCCTCGTTCGCGAATGCCCTATAAATTTCGAATAGCGTCGATCCTTCTGTTTCTTTCGGTTCTCCAGGTTCAAGGCTGTTGGTTTTGATTTTCATGATGAGCTTTCGGAGTTTTTTCTCGTCTGCAAAAAGTGGAATTGTGTTGTTGTAGCTTTTGCTCATCTTGCGCCCATCAAGACCTGACAATACCGCGGTATTGTCATCGATGACTGCTTCCGGCATTACGAGAATATCGCCGTAATGGTGGTTAAAGCGTTGTGCGATGTCGCGCGTCATCTCGACATGTTGTTTCTGATCCCTGCCCACCGGAACCCTGGTCGACTTGAACATCAAAATATCCGCGGCCATCAGGATCGGATAACTATACAGCGCCATCATGATGCCTTTATCCGGGTCCTTGTTGCCGCTTTCCTCGTTGGCCTGCACCACTGCTTTGTAGGAGTGCGCGCGGTTCATCAATCCCTTGGCTGTCGAGCTGGTCAGAATCCAGGTGAGGTGCGGTATCTCTTCGATATCTGATTGCCGGTAGAACACGGCGTTATCTGTATCCAACCCAAGCGCCAGCCATGCGGCCGCAATCTCTAACGTGGAACGATTGATGCGTTCCGGATCTTCAGCTTTGGCAAGTGCATGGTAATCAGCCAGAAAGTAATAATTCTGTTTGGACTTATCTTTGCTCGCGGCAATACCCGGGCGTATTGCGCCGACGTAATTGCCAATGTGTGGTGTACCCGTTGTCGTGATGCCGGTGAGGTATATATCCTGAGCCATTATTTAGTATCCGGCCGCCTGGCCGTCCTTGCGGGATTCCGACGCACCGTAATAGACGCCCTCCTCGTTATCGCGGCGAATTGCCTGGTAACCGCCGTAATCAATGCTGTCTGTTGCAACGATATGGCCTCTTTTCCGAAGTTGCTCGCGAACATCTTCACCAATGCCACTCTCCATATAAACGATGCCACCATCGGTCATGACTTCGTCAGTGGGTTGTGACGAACCTGTGTGCCTAATTCGCGCTGCGTCGCCAGCTTCCTGGATGTTCATGCCAAAATCGATCATGTTGACAAGAATTTCAACGTGTCCCTGCGGTTGTATTGAACCGCCCATAACACCAAAGCTCATGAACGGCTTGCCATCTTTCATGACGAAGGCCGGGATGATGGTATGAAACGGTCGTTTGCCCGGCTCGAAGACATTGGCGTGTCCTTCCTGCAAGCTGAACAATGCACCACGATTCTGCAACATGAAACCGAGATCTCCCGGCGTCATGCCCGAACCCATGCCGCCGTAATTGCTCTGGATCAGTGAAATCATATTGCCATCGCTGTCCGCAACGGTCATATATATGGTGTCACCCGTCTCCAGCATCGCATCTCCTGGTGGATACGTGGCTGCCGCTTTGTCAGGGTCTATGAGTCTGCGTCGCTCATCCGCGTATTCTTTTGATATCAATCTTGCGACCGGGGCATCGTAAAAATCGGGATCCGCGTAAAATTTCGCACGATCCTCATAGACGACTTTTTTTGCTTCGACCAGTGTATGGATGTAATCCGCACTGCCGTAGCCCATGCTCTTCAAGTCATAACCTTCGAGCAGATTCAAGAGCTGCAATGCTGCAATGCCCTGGCCGTTTGGCGGCAACTCGAAAACGTCGTAGCCACGATAATTGGTCGAGACGGGCGCGATCCATTCCGACTTGTGGGCCGCAAGATCATCGTAGCGGAGAAAACCACCGTGTTCGGTCATGTAAGAATCGACTTTTCTCGCGATCTCTCCCTTGTAGAATGCGTCGCGGCCGCCGTCCGCAATCTGCCGGTAGGTATTTGCAAGGCGCGGGTTTTTAAAAATTTCGCCCTTCGCCGGCGCCTTGCCGTTGGGCATGTAGGTTTCTTTGAAGCCTGGATAGTCAGCGCGGGTTTTCGCGTTCATCGCCCAACCGTTGGCGATAATTTCAGACAATGGAAATCCATCGTTGGCGTAGGCGATTGCTGGTGCCAGCAATTCAGTCATGGGCAGACGGCCGTATTTGGCATGCAGTTCGAACCAGCCATCGACAGCGCCCGGTGCACTGACTGCCAGTGGTCCCAGGTACGGAACCGCTTCCATACCTTCCTTTTGGAAATGTTCGAGCGATAGAAGTTGTGGTGAGCGTCCGGAGGCATTCAGGCCACTCAGTTCGCCTTTTTCCGCATCCCAGATGATGGCAAACAGGTCGCCACCGATACCGCAGCCGGTTGGTTCCATCAGGCCCAGGGTCGCATTGGCAGCGATCGCGGCATCTACTGCGCTACCGCCGGCCTTGAGAATATCCAGCGCAACCTGGGTTGCCAGGGGTTGACTGGTCGCCGCCATGCCATGCGGTGCTATGACCTCGGACCGAGATGCAAAAGGTTCTCCGACCGGGCGATCAAAGCCCTGAGCGGACGTCGTGAGGCTAATCATGAGCCCCAGCAGCAATGAGATCAGGCGATGCATACATTTCTCCGGACCACTCTGGAAAACCGTAAATGATGCCTAGATTACGTGTGGATTGAAACTCTATTCGGCCAGGAATAGTCTCGGTCAGGCAGTCTCAAGGGGTTATGATTGCCGCATGACTATTAGCAAATATGTAAGTGAAGCTTCACTGCGCGAGCTCTATCCAGCTCATCTGCAGACCATCAAATCCCGCCATGAACGAGCGCTGGAGCGTGCCGGCGCCGGGCATGCCATCATTTTTTCGGGTGCGCCGCGGGCAGTTTTCCTGGACGATTACGATTACCCTTTCAAGCCTAACCCGCATTTTGTCGGCTGGCTGCCGCTGACGACCACACCTTATTGCTATCTCGTCTACTCGCCTGGCGAGACGCCCGTATTGGTCTATTACCAGGAGAAAGACTACTGGCACCTTCCACCAGCGAATCCAGACGGCTTCTGGGCCGATCATTTTGACATCCGCATCGTGCATGACATCGAGGATGTCGCGAAACATCTTCCGCAGGAACGGGATAAATGTATCCTTCTTGGCGAAATTGAAAATGCCGCACATGCCTTTGGCATAGAACGCATTAATCCCGGCAGCGCGCTTAACATTTTGCATTTCGACCGTAGTGTGAAGACGGCATACGAGATTGAATGCATGCGGGCCGCATCGAGGCGCGGCGTCAAAGGACATCGCAAGGCGGCCAGATCTTTTCAGGCCGGCAAATCGGAATTCGATATTCACCTCGATTATTGCCGTGCCGTCGGACAGGCCGATATTGAACTTCCTTATGGCAACATTATTGCCCTGAACGAGAATGGTGCGGTGCTGCACTACCAACACCAGTCACGAAGCAAACCTGCAGCGGCAAAATCCTTTCTGATCGATGCGGGCGCGAGCATCAATGGATACGCCTCCGACATAACGCGCACCTATGCAAAGGAAGACGGAGAATTCGCGCATCTCATCAAGCGATTTGATCAACTGCAGCAGGAGCTTGTCGCGGAGGTTAAAGCGGGACTCGACTTTGCAGACCTGCACATCCTCTGCCATCGCAAGATTGCGGAGCTACTGGTTGAAATCAGACTTGCCAAGGGAAGTGCTGATGCCCTGATCGAGGCTGGAGTCACCGCCGCATTTTATCCACATGGCCTTGGGCATTTACTGGGTATCCAGGTACATGATGTCGGTGGACACATGGGTGACGATACGGGCACGATCATCGATCCGCCAAGCGGGCATCCATACTTGCGTTTAACCCGCGTTCTTGAAGTTGACCAGGTGTTGACGATTGAACCGGGTTTGTATGTCATTGATATGTTACAGGAAAACCTGGTCGGAACGGCGGCTCACGGGATGATCAACCAGAAACGACTGTCCTGGTTGCGACCCTATGGTGGTATTCGTATTGAGGATAATGTTCGGGTGCTTGAGGGTGGTAGTGAGAACCTGACTCGCGATGCATTTGGCTAAGAATTCAACATACCCGAAGGCCGATAACTGTAGCGAGGGCCCGTAGGAGCCCGCCGTGCGGGCGACAAACATTACAGGAGATGTTGAAAACATGTTCTGCAATGTTTGCAAAACATCAACCCACCACACCCGCTAAAACGAAGTCACCCGCCGTGCGTCCGATCAGCCGTAGCGAACTCGCCCGCTAGGCGGGCTCCTACTTAATCGTGCCAGCCAAATGGTTCATCTTCTTCGCCAGCTGAAAATCCAGCCCGGTAATACCGCCAGCATCGTGCGTGGTCAAATCCACGCTGACTTTGTTATAGACGTTAAACCACTCCGGATGATGGTCCATTTTCTCGGCCTCAATGGCAGCACTGGTCATAAACCCAAATGCGGCGACGAAACTCTCAAAGCGGAATTCCCGATGTAGTTTTTCGTCCAGAAGTGTCCACCCTTCGAGTTCATCCAGGCCGACCTGAATCGCATCAACGCTTAGCTTCTTCGCCATCTACGCGGCCCTGTCTTTCCAGTTCCACCATTTGAGCAATTCGGGATCGTGGTTATTCGTGGATGCGAAATAGACCGCGCAGCGAAACACGTACACTACACAGCGATCAATGTGCATGTGATGCATCAGGCACAGGCGCTTGTACATGAGCTCCGGGTCCATGCCCACGAGGTCGCTGACATCGAATACACCAAGATCGCGTAGATCCTGTGCCATGCTTGGCCCGATTCCGGGAATAGTCTGTAGTACATCAGCCATTTACGATCTCCTGCCTGCCGGGACGGGCAAAACCTAATCTTGTTCCGCAGCACGCATTTTAGCTTTCAGCTCACGTTTGACACGTCGGCCCCTGGCAAGCAGCAATGGCCGCACCAGGTTACCGAAACCGGGAAACAGGTAACTAATGGTCGTTAAAAAACCACTAATTGGCGGCATAGAACGTTCCCGCTTGTCATTTATGCACAATTTCATGATTTCGTCAGCCACTTCGTCGGCCGTAACAATCGGTTGTGAAAAAGTCAGGTCCGTAACATTGTCGATATTCGACATGATAAAGCCAGTATCGATCGGCCCCGGCGACACGGCGGCAAGTTTAATATTCGCATCTTTAAGTTCATCACCCAGCGCAAATGTAAACGCCCGCAAACCGAATTTGCTGGCCGAATAAGTCGCCGCACCAGGCACTGGTATTCTTCCGGCTAGCGAAGCGACATTTATGATCGCACCACCACCTGCTTCACGCATATAGGGAACGACAAGGCGGCTTAATATGATCGGCGCTTTCAGGTTCACATCGATCATCTTGCCGAGTTCATCGCTTGCTATCGCTTCGACCGGCCCACGCACGTGGTATCCGGCGTTGTTGATCAGAACGTGAATCTCGTCGAACTCAAATGCGGCCTTCCGGAAAAGATTTGCGCAGGCATCCTCATCAGATACGTCCATCGCCATGATTTCAACACGAGTCTTGCTGCGTAATTCTTCGGCGATAAGTTCCAGTTTTTTCTTACCGCGCGCAGCCAGCAACAGGTTGGCGCCACTATCTGCGAACTTTCTGGCGGTGGCCGCACCAACGCCTTCGGAACCACCGGTAATGATCACGGTTTTAGCTTTGAAATTATTGTCCATCTGCCAAGTCTAGCTTACAGATCAATTGCAGCAAACTAAAAGGGCCCCGTTGAGGGGCCCTTCTTTGCATTGA
>RCNC010000119.1_pt1 | contig 47529 bp, 42 predicted proteins | sample 2041301 | NCBI WGS metagenome assembly RCNC01 (sample SAMN09708231, study PRJNA481090) | Marine sediment metagenome, whole genome shotgun sequencing project. | biome: marine sediment; feature: ocean; material: sediment; isolation source: Sewage treatment plant 13A marine sediment (STP13A) ...
ATCAGGTCCAGGGTTCCGTAGTTGCCGGAATCGTCCAGCTCGCTGCCCGGGGCCCCTTCCCGCAGGGCGGGATGGGTGAACCACCCGAAGGGTCCGATCCGGTAGTTTACGGTCACGACCACCAGGTTGGACCGGTCGGCAAGATTGGCGCCGTTGTAGTCCTCGGAGGATGCCGTGCCCAGGGTGTTTCCACCGCCGTGTATCCAGAAGTAGACGGGCAAATTCGTCTCCGACGTGTGGGGACGCCAGACGTTCAGGTACAGGCAGTCCTCGCTCCCGTAGGTTTCTGTGCCGACGAAGAAGTACTGGGAGCAGGGCTCACAGTAGTCGCTTCGTTCCCTGGCGTCCGTCCACGGATCCGGGTCCCGGGGCGCCTTCCAGCGCAGGGCCTCGACAGGCGGCTTGGCGAAGGGAATCGCCTTCCAGACCCAGGTCTCGCCCCTCCCTTCGACGCCCATGACGGGCCCCGATCGGGTCTGGGTGAGTGGGTCTCCGGTCCAGGCCGGGCCGTTCGTGGAGCCCGGGATCTCCTCGTCGTCACCGCAGCCGACCGTGAGAAAGCCGATCAGGGCGGCAACGGACACAATCACCAAAGCATAATCGAAGAACCTTTTTCGTCGATCCGCATTCGAACGGGAGCCGTTCATCTCGATGTCGACACGCAAGGGGCCGGCCTCCATAGGAAGATCCTCCGTTGTTCGAGTAAGAAAGGTCTATCGCATGACTTCCACCCGGTGGAAGGCCTCTGCCAGTTCGAAATCCTCACCCTCGGCCAATAACTCGCACAGGGGCCTCAGCCAACTCTCCAGGTCCGGCGTCCCGAGGGTGCGGGCGATCTCGCCCATCTGGCTCTCGTGGCATCGCAGGGCGGCCGCCTTCCGGTCAAAGGTGCCGGTGATGTCGGAGCGAAAGTTGACGTCCTCGGAATCCCAGAACAACAGCTCCCGCACCTTGTGAGGCTCCAGGCCCTCCTCCAGCAAGTCAGGGCATGCCATGTGGTCCCTGGCATACGGGTAGACCGCGTCCAGGACGACCTGGCCCGTGATACGGTGGTCACGATGGGAGATGTAACGACGATAGGGGTCAGAGGTCACGACGGTCCCGGGCCGGTAGGCCCTGAGCAGCCGGACGATCTGCTTCCGGAATTCGGGGGTATCTTCCAGGCCCTGATCCGGGTATCCCAGAAACACGACCTCACGGACGCCCAGGGCCCCGGCCGCTTCCCGTTGCTCCTTCTCCCGTATCTCTGCCAGGCGCTCGGGCGCCATGTCGCGGTCGGACGTGCCCTTGTCTCCGGTCGTACAAACGACGAAGACAACCTGCTTTCCATCCCGTGTCCACGCCGCTACGGTGCCTCCTGCACCGAATTCCGCGTCGTCCGGGTGGGGTGCGATTACCAGCACATCAGCTCGTTCCGTCACGTCGTGCCGCCCGGCCTTTCTTCCAGCAAGGATGCGTTACGTTAGATCAGCGTGTCGGTTTGGGACACCGGAGCCTCCTTCGGGCGGTCCCTTTTGCATTCCTGCCGCTTCTTCTCGAGCAGGAGGGAATACTCGTTGGTCATTGCCGACGCGGCGCCCGACCAACTCCAGTCAAGGACCGAGGCGCGAATCTCTTCCGCGGATCTCGTGTTGGACCCGGGCAGAAAAGCCTCCACGGCCTGGGCCAGTGTCCGGGGAGAGGCATCCTGCACCACCCGCCCTGTCTCATCCTGACAAATGACTCTGTCCATCGCACCCACCTTCGTTGTCACAACCGGGGTGCCGCAGGCGAGGGACTCGAGCGCGACCAGCCCGAAACTCTCGTAGTGGGAGGGCAATGCCAGCACGTCCGCCGCGCTGTAGTAGAAAGGCATCTGTTCATGATCGACCCTTCCCACGAAGGTGACCCGGTCCTGGATTCCAAAACCCCTCGACAGGCTCGCCAATTCATGGGACTCGGGCGTCTGTTTGCCATCTCCGCCTACGATCATCAGTCTGAGATCCCGACGACGCCTCTTCAGGTGGGACATGGCCTCCAGCAGCCTGTCGATCCCCTTCAGGGCGGTAAACCTCCCCACGTAGAGTACGACCGGCTCTTGCGGGTCGAGAGCGAGTCTCTCTCTTGCCCGAACCTTGTCCACCGGATGAAAGCGCTCCAAGTCAACCCCGCAGGGGACGATCCCGACCGCTTCAGCCGGCAAGCCGCAAAACCTCACCAGGTGCTCTCTTTCTCTCTCCGAGGCGGCCAGAATGCGGTCGCAGTGGGCGGCCAGACGCTTTTCCGTGGTTATGCGAAGTTCGGGCTCCAGCTTTCGATCAAAGAGCGCATTCTTCACCGCACCGAGAGTGTGGAACATCAGCAGGTGGGGGATACGCCATCGCTCCTGTGCCCAGAGCCCCACTCGGCCCGAAAGCCAGTAGTGGCTGTGCATCAGGTCATAGTGGAGCCTCTCAGAGGAACGCATATCTTCCAGGGCTCGGAAGAAATCTTCCAGATGGGGAAACAGTTCCTGTTTGTCAATCGTCTCCACGTCTCCGGCCCTCAGATGAAGGAGCCGGACATTGGTACCGAGGTCGACAACCCTGTCACACCCCGAACCGTGGAAACGCGTGTAGATGTCCACGAGATGGCCGCGCCTCCCCATTTCCCGGGCAAGCTCTCGGATACAGACACTCATTCCCCCGGTGTCCTTGGTGCCGAGTTCTCCCACCGGGCAGGAATGAACGCTGAGCATGGCGATCCGAAGCGGCGAAACCTCCAAGGGACAGCCTCCTCGACTGAAGTTCAGACAATGCGCAAACGGCACCTGTAAAGAGGAACCGGCTTGCCCCCCAAGCGACGCTTGTACGCTTCAGGGCCCTTCAGAAAATCAAATCTCTTCTTGCCTTCCCGAATCGCCTCTCGGATGCTGAGAACCTTGCTGAGGAAACCTACGCTCAGCGAACGGAAGCGATTGTCGTACCCGTTGTTGTAGAGATACACGGTGGAAGGATCATGAAAACACATTACCGTAGCTGCGGGCTCCGCATCAAGTTCGAGAAAGGAGAGCTTCAGGACGCCTGCTCGGGCCATGTCTTCCGCGAGCGTCCGGAAGAAGCGTACCCTTCGGTCTGTCATGAACGCCGCCTTGTCCGGCCGGTTCGACCCGAAAAGCCCGAGGAAGGTGTCCATGGCATGCGCGACCTCTCGTGGTTCGTCGACCTTGCGGAACTCGATCCGGGCCGCCTCCTCGAGCCTCCTTAGCTTCCGTCGTATCTCGTGCCGCTCCGTGCCCTTCAATCCGCCCAGGTAGGCCTCCCAGGTCGCCGGCAGGGCCAGCTCGTACGAGACGTCCTCACGTTCTGAGGAGAACTCGCATTCGAGGCTTTCCGCTACAGGGCGAAGCCCCTTCATCACGGTCGAGTCGGCCCGCACCGGGCCCAGATCCATGTGCCTGATTCCCTGCTGCCTCAGCTCCTCTATCAGAACCCGGAAGAACTCCGTGTCCCTCCCGGGGGCAACGATAAAATCCAGGTAGTCACAAACATCCGAATCGCCGATGAACGAGGCCTCACGCCCTTTCACCCGCAAGGGTGCGATGCCGATCAGTTCCTCTCCCTTTCGCACCCCCATGAGGCAGGGCGCCCTTCCGTCGCCAAAGGCGGACCACCACGCCGCCAGCCAGGGGGGCAGCACGAACAGGCAATTCCATTCCAGGGAACTCCCCGTGTCCAGCCAACAGGCGGAGAGGCTCTCAAAGGTCTCCCGCGTCAATCCGCAGGCATCTTCTTCCATGGGAAGGCAACGGTTCATGTTCGTGCTTCACATCTCAATCGTTCGTCCCGTCCGGGCAGCCTCGGCCAGCCCGTCGAGGACCTTCATGTTGTGCACGCTTTCCTCCGGAGAAAACGCAAGAGCCGTCTGCCTCGAGACCGCCTCGGAGAAGTGCTCCACCATGAGCTGATACTCGTCCGCACCCGGTATGACGTGGTCCTCACCTGTTTCCTGATCCTTGCCGCGCATCGTGAAAAGGGCTTCCTTGTCCCATGGGATAAAGGCGTTGTGGGGCTGCTCGATGGACGCCTCGGTGCCGGCCACCGCGTAGGTCTGTTGCAATGCCGACACGAAGCTCGCCTCCACCGTTGCCAACCGGCTGTCGCCAAAGCGAAGGGTGCCCACGAAGTGCACGTCCACCCCGGATGGGTGGTAGACCGCCTGGGCTTGCAGGCGGGTCGGTTCGGCCCCCAGGAGCCAGCGAGCGACACTCACACCATAGCATCCCACATCCAACAGCGCCCCGCCACCCATCTCCGGCCTCATTCGTGGATTGTCGGAGGCTGTCAGCCTTTCCTCCCCGATGTGGAAACAGAAGGATGAGCGCACCCACCGGGGTTCTCCGATTTCTCCTCCTGCCACCATCTTCCGGATGTTCCGACTCCTTGGGTGAAAACGATACATGAAGGCCTCCATCAGCAACAACCCGGCCCTGGATGCCGTTTCGGCCATCTCGAGGGCTTCGCGAGCGTTACAGGCCAGGGGCTTTTCACACAAGACGTGCTTGCCCGCCTGGAGGGCCTTGAGTGTCCATGGATGATGGAGATGGTTTGGGAGCGGAACGTATACCACTTCGATTTCCGGGTCTTCCAGCAATGCCTCGTAGCTGTCGTACACATGCTCGATTCGGTTTTCCGACACCACCGGCATGGCCTGTTGCGGGCAACGAGTCGCCAGGGCATGCACCCTACCGTTTCGGGATCGCTGGAGCGCCGGGATTACACAGACACGGGCAATCGTGGCATTCCCCAGGACGCCCCATTTGACTCGCTCAGTCATCCACTGTCTCCACGCTTCCACCCTTTGCAGCCGATCGGGCCGCTGCCTCCAGGATCGACACCACCTTTACCGAATCTTCCAACGGGGCCTCTATGGGCTCCCCGGTGAGCAGATGATCCGCCAGGTTCCTGTGAAAGAGGAAGTGCCGGCGCTCCGGGACTGCCAACTTCTGGGCGACAATCCGGCCGGAAGAATGGCGTCGGTGCAGTGTGAGATCCGGGGGCATTTCGGTGGCAGGGATTGAGTGTTTCTCGAAATAGAGAACGGGATCGATCTCGTAGGCGGCAACATCCCGCCATTGGCCCACGATGGCGCCCTCCGTGCCCAGAAGATACCATTTGGGCTTCCGGGTAGCGGCAATGTCGGAGTGGAGGAACTCAGCTTCTTGCCCGCCCGCGAAACGCACCTGCACGCGCTCATGGTCCGCATTGGTCACGTCATGCCAGACACGGTTGTGCCGGGTGCCCACGACCGATACGACTCGGTCCGGAATCAGGCTCACAACCCAATCCAGGTAGTGCGCACCCCAGTCATAAGCCGTCCCCCCGGAAATCTTGTCGTGAGAGTGCCAGTATCCACAGGGGTGGCTGAATCCCCCCACGAAGGTCTCCGCGTAGAAGAGTTCACCGATCCGGCCTTCTTTGAGTGACTGCTTGATGGCCAGGTAATCGACATCCCAACGCCGGTTCTGGTGACATCCCAGATGCACCTGCTTCCGGTCTGCCGTTTCGACCAGCCGGGCCGTCTCCGCACGATTCAGTGCCAGGGGCTTCTCGCAGACCACATGTTTTCCGGCAGCCATCATTTGAAGGGAAAGAGTGGCGTGCGTGTTCGGCGGAGTGGCAATGATCACGATATCGATCGCCGGGTCCTCGGCGAGCGAGGCGGCCGACTCGAGGGTCTCGAGGCCGGGGAAGTCCTTTCGGGCCTGCTCCAACCTCTCCGGGTTCAGGTCGCAGGCAGCCCGCAAGGACAGGCCGGGCGTCGCCTCGATTCCCAGGCCATGGGCCTGTCCTACGTATGGGGAGTATCCCAGCAGCCCTACGCCCAGTACCCGGTCCCCCACGGGCCTTCCGGCCAGCTCGAGCAGGATCCGATAGAGGATTTGCTGGAACCCGGGGTGACCATAGTCCTGCAGGGTGGTACAGGCCACCCGCCCGGCTCCCACGGAGCGGCTCACCAGCACCGCGCTGTGCTGATAGCGCCAGTCCGCGTAGAGGAGGGTCTCCGTGTCTTCCGCCGTTGTCTCGAGTGCCTGATAGTGCCCTCGCAAGTAGACGGCATCGGGCAACCTGCAAGCCAATGGATGTTCCGCGTTCCGAAACATCACGCGCAACTCAGAGGCCGGGCCTGCAGGTGTGGGCTGGGCACCGAACAGCTCGGGCAAAGGCTTCGCGGCTCCGCCGAACAGCCCCATCCAGCCTCCACCCTGTTGGACAAAACGGGTGAGAGCATCCGGGTGGCCTTCGGCAACGGCCTCGGCTCCGGACACGACCACATCGAAGGCCCCCAGGTCAGCAGGCAGGTCCGGCGCGACCGTGAGTTCGATGTGCTGCAGGGTGTGCAGGTAAGAGAGCCAGGGCTGAAAAGGGGAATCATCGCCGGCGGCGACGACAAAAACGGAAACGGAAGGATGGCGGATCATTTCACTCCTTTATCTCTTCAGATGCCACCGGGGGCCCGCCTCCGTGTCTTCAATGATGACACTCGCCCGCTCGAGGCTGTCGCGGATCGCATCCGCTTCCCGCCACTGCTCGGCCTGTCGAAATCTCTCCCGCAGCACAAGCAACTCCTCCACCAGAGCCTCGAGGCTCTCTTGCGGGTCTGTTCCGGAAGAAAGCTTCACCCCGAGTGAAACGATCATCTCTCTCAGGATATCCCGGGCCTGAGAGATGAACTCCCCACTCTCCATGGCCTGCTGAGCCTCCCAAACGGTGCAGTCCAATTCGAGCAGGGCGTTGGTTGCCTCTGCCTTTTCGCCCGCCTCGAGTCCCTGTCGGAAGGCTTTCTCTATCCGATGAATGTCGTTCCAGAAATGGCCTTGCTTGGCCTCTGTCGGCACCTCCGCATCCTTCGCTGCTGGAGCCTCACGTTGCCATCCCTCTCCGATATGCCCCTCACGAAGGACATCAACGGAGAAACGATCTCCTTTTTCAAAGGTAACCTCGGCCCCGTTTCGGCGCAGGGTGACACGGCCCATCCCCTTGATGACGACCTCCTCCTTCTCGAGGTCGATCAGGCAGGCGGTGTGCTCGTCCAGCCCTAATACGGATAATCCTTCCGGCAGAAGGGATTCTAGTTTTCTGAAGCGTGGCTCGCCCATGTAACAGAACCGGGTGTCATGGTTGCCCCCCTCGGCGTTGTTCCAGTGGGGCACCACCACGAGATCCAGGCCAAACCGGCCGAGCACATCCATTCCTTCCAGCCAGTGAAGGTCCTGGCCCACCTTGTAGATCTCGTAGACGGGGAGTGTGCAGCGCCCGACCGTCAGGGCGGCGGCGCTCGCGGCCACCAGGCACCCCCCATCCTCCACTCTGGCCGCCAAGATGTCGGGAATGGGTGTTTGCCTCCAGTGGCGGACCGCATAGGAGGGGCTTCCAGGCCCGATCAGCACATAGTCCCCCTGGCGCAGGGCATGAAAGGCCTGCTCCGCCTCATAGGGCGTCGTCGTTTCAGTCGACTTGAAGGAGGCAACAGACATCGTCTGTTGCACGTGGGTGCGAAAATACTCCACGGCCCTCTCGGACAGCTGGTCCACGTTGAGCTGGAAACCGGCCGGCGTGTCCAGGAAGACGGCTCGGGGGGACCCCCTCGTCCCGGCCAACAACTCCTTGTGGACCTCGACCATGGTGGCGGTCAGTTCGCCCGAGCCCATCAACGCAATGACCCCCTTACTCGACGACATAGAGACCGCCCTCGAACCATCCCGAACAGTTCATGAATCGTGAAATATCCAGGCTAACACAGCCGATTCCACCTTGCCAATACGCGGAGACGTTACGACTCCCTTTCCGGCAGCAAGAATTATCTTGACATTATCTCAATATTTTCGATATTTTGTAATAACCTATATGTTTGCTAGGAATTGGATCCGTCACCGGCGGGAACGACCCCCTGGACCAGAAGGAGGAACGGCATTGGAAAAGAAGAAGATACTCGTCATCGAGGACGAACAGGACACCGCAAGCTACCTCACAACCCTTTTTGAGGACAACGGCTACGATGCCTTGGCCGCCAAAGACGGAGAAGAAGGGATGCAGATCGCCAAACGGGAGAGCCCGGACCTGATCACGCTCGACATCTCCATGCCGGAGAAATCGGGGCTCAAGGCCCTGCGGGAGCTCCAGGAAGACGAGGCCACCTCAAACATCCCGGTCATCATCGTCACAGGGGTCTCGGAGGATCTCAAGTCCTTCATCGACAAGCAGAAGCAGGTGAAACCGCCGGCAGGGCACATCAACAAGCCGATCGATACGCAGGAGTTGCTCGGAACGGTCAAGAGCCTTCTCGCCTGAGTCCTTGACGAGCGTCGCAATCTGACTGGATCATGCCTTCTTGAAGGCAGTCTTCGGAAGGAAGCAGACCGGGCACTCGTCCGGCGGCTCCTCGCCGTAGTGCACGTAACCGCACATGCGACACCGCCAGACAGCTTTCCCCCCCTCCTCCTGGGCCGGCATCTCTTCGGGGTCCACCACCCTCTGGATGGGGAGGTCTTCCAGGGGGGGCATTGCGGGCTCGTAAGCGCCCAGGGCAAAGCCTGACACGATCATCCTCTGGATCTCGCTCGTCCCCTCGTAGATCTTGAAGAGCCGGGTGTCTCGCATCAGCTTCTCCACCGGGAACAGTTTCGTGTACCCATAGCCAGCCAAGATCTGCAGGGCCTCGCCCAGGACCTCCTGGGCCGCCTCCGAGGAGTACATCTTGGCCATGGAAGCGGTCAGGGTAGGATCCATCCCCTGGTCCGCCTCCCACGCCGCTTTCCAGACCAGCAGACGGGCCGTCTCCACCTTCTGATACATCTCGGCGATCTTGAACTGAATTGCCTGGAAATCGGCGATAGGGGCGCCGAATGCGCGCCGCTTCTTCGCGTAGTCGATCGCGAATTCCATGGCAGACCTCGCCGCCCCTACCGCGAATGCCCCTATAGCGGGCCGCGTGCGGCCGAAGGTCTTCATGGCGAGCACGAACCCCTCACCCGGCGGGGCGAGCACATTCTCCTTGGGCACCTTTACGTCCTTGAAGTTCAGGGCAGCCGTATTCGAGGCCCGCTGTCCCAGCTTGGGTATCTTCTGTCCCGAGGAAACGCCCTCCCAACCCCTCTCCACGATGAAGGCACAAATTCCCTTGTGCTTGGACTCCGGATCGACCGTTGCAAACACGGTCATGTAGTCGGCAATACCCGCGTTGGTGATCCAGTGCTTGGTCCCATTCAAGACCCAATGGTCCCCCTCTTCGCTGGCCTGGCACCGGATGCCGGAGACGTCGGAGCCCATCGTGGGTTCCGAGGTGGCAAAACAGATCAGCTTGAACTCCTTTGCTATTCTCGGGAGATACTTTTCCTTCAAAGCGTCATTCGACGAGAGAATGAGCGGTTCCATGCCGAGGGAGTTGTCAAAAATCGAGGTGGCGAGCCCGGGGCAGGCGGCGGCAAGCTCTTCGGTGACGATGACCCCGTCCAGGAGGCCGCACCCGGCCCCCCCGTACTCCACGGGAATGTCCCCATTCATGATGCCCGCGTCAAAAGCCTTCCGGAGTACGTGCATCGGAGTTTCGTGGGTTTCATCGTAATACCAGGCAACGGGCAGGATCTCCTTCAGGGCGAAGTCGCGTGCCTTCTTTTGTAACGCCAACTGCTCTGGGGTCAGGGTAAAGTCGAGCATGGGAACCTCCCTTCGTCTTGGTCCGAAGCGCTCCTTCTCCTCGGTAAGAGAAGGGGTCAAGTCTGGACCCCTTCTGCCAGACAGGCAGCGCCGGCCGAACGTCCTCTGTAGCCTGTATGGTATTCGTTTCGTCGGCCAATGGGAAGAGATAAACGGGGGCCATATGGCGATCTTGGATACTGAGGCGCAACTCGAATCCGGCTTGCGCGGCAGGGCGTAGTTAGCCTTTCCTGCCCGGGGACATCCCCTTGGCCTCGAGCTGGCCGATTGCCTCGGGGGTCTTCTCGAGACCTTCCAAACCCATCCCGCGCAATACATTGGGGGCCTTCGTGAACTGGATGCCCCTGTATTCGATAATCTGAATTCTGTTTCCCCAGGGGTCGAGGAAGTCGAGGAATCCGCCCGGAAGGGGCTCGATATGGAGTTCCTCGATCCGCCTTCTCACGGCTTCCCGGTCGTCCACGACGAGGCCGAAATGACGGTGTTTGTCCGGTTTCTGGGTCCGGTTCTCTTCGATGGCAATGAACTGGTCTCCCATATCGATAAAGGCCATGCCTTCGCCTCTGCCCCTCAAGGTGAAGTCGAAGATGTTGCCGTAGAACTCGAGCGCCTCCTCCACGTCATCCACCTCGATCGCGATATGGTTGATGCCGACCATCCTTGCCTTACCTGTAGCCGGTTCCATTTTCCTTGCCGGTTCGTTCATCGGTTGTACCTCCTCGAAGCCGGGTCCGGTCACGCCTTGAAACCAACCGGACCCGCATCTGAATCAATCCTCTTCCATGATGCCGTCCTTCAGCGCCTTGAGGTTCGGAACCGGCATCGGTGTCAGGCTGCCGTTTTCCGGGTTGAACATCTGACGGTAAGACATCGACGTGTTCCCCTGGCGGCTCATCACGTCCCAACCCCGGACCAGATAGGGGCATTCATCGTTGAAGCAGATGTACATGTACTCGTTCTGCCAGGTATTGAAGGGAGAATCCGGGATAAGCCACTTCTTCATCTTCTGTCCGCAATGGGGACAACACAGGGTCCTCTTGACCTCCTCCCGTTGCGCCTTCATCTCCTCGGCCGTCAAGGGCCGCTTCTCCTCTTGCACCGTGGACGGCCTTTTGCTTCGCTTCGGGTCCGCCCCTTTCTTCTCCGCATACACCGCATAGACCGGATCACTCGGGATGCCCCTGTCAGCGTACTTGTCATCCTTGGGCCTGGGCTTCCCCTTGGATCTGAACATGCTCGGCTCCTCGAACAAACCGGATCCGTGAAAGAAGTCCTCCACGAGAATCACCCGTTCCGGTTCACTGCACTCACGCCAGATCTTGACCGCCTTCTCGGGGAACATCCGATTCGAGAAGACAACCAGAAACAGCCCACCCGGCTTGAGCACCCTTGCCACCTCGCGAAACACTTCGAAGGGGCGGGTCATGTAATCCACGGACACCGTGTTTAGAACCACATCGAACCGATTGTCCTCGAAAGGCAGGGCCGGGTCCTTGTTGAGGTCGTGCAGGACGAACTCGGTCAGGGCCTTGTTCCTTGCAAGCTCGTTTTCGTTCAGGCCGAGACCCACAACCTCATCCGCCTCCGTGGTTTTCGGAATGTGAGAGTCACAGCTGGCCATCAGATCGAGGATGGCGGGCCGTTTCTCCACCACGAGTGTGTCAATGAGTTTTTCGACCGTCTCGAGGGCGACCGCATCCAGATGGTCTACGAATCGGTCGATGGCATAGAAGTTGCCGTCATCCGAATCGTCCTTCCTGGAAAACGCGTCTCCTCGGTTCAAGAATTCCTCCATGCTTTCACGCACACCTTCTTCCAGTTCGCTCGTGTTCATCGGTACCGTCCTTTCTTTGCGGCTCTCGCCTCCTGCTTGTTGAGATGCCCTGACCGCCGCGGAGGTTTGCTCCCGAAATGCCAATCTGTCGGGTCCCCCGCATTTCGACCGCTGAATTCTTCATTTCCTATCCTTGGCCATAAGGTGTGCACGTTTCCCTCGGTAGCAATACCAGCTGATTGGCGGGATATTGGCAGGTAGAAACTGCTAACGTTGGGGATTCACCCCTCGCGGATCCGCGCCCGCTTCCTGTACGCGCGAGGCCGATCACGAACCAGGCAGTATTCGGGGAGGATGAAATGAGGGGCTAGACGGTTACGTGGTGGGCATCCAATATCCCATCGAGGAAAAGAAAGGAGTTCACCCGAACCGATATCACTTCGGCCTCCGGGTTGTCGAGGAATTCCCCCATGTGGGGATGTCTCTCCCGGACCTGCGCAAGGATCTGCTTCTTCGCCCCTTCCTCCTCGACCGCGTGAAAGGTGCCGTGCACGGTCAATGCCTGCAGGTTACTCCGGTCGGCAAGCATCCCGTCGCATCGGTTGTCCACCAGGAGGCTCACCTGTTCGTTGGCAAGAAGGTTCGTGTACTTGGTCGTGCCCCGGTGTGTCACCATGTAGATCCACTCTCCCTCCTCGTCCGTCATGTACGCCATGAGCGAACAATGGGGCTTGCCTTCCCGGGCGGTGGCCAGAACGCACATGTCCTTCTCTCTGAGGAACGCCTTGATTCTCTCTCTCATTATTGTCGCCTTTCTCTGCTATGAAGCCCATCGTGGGATGTGCAGTCTAGCGACTCACCGCCACATTTCGGGCGTCTTCAGCCCCTCGGCCGAAGCAAGCATGGGTGAGTCCTCTGCGTGGTAAACCGGCCTGCCCTCGAGGAGTGTCAACAGCACGCGTGTCTCGAACAATTCCTCCAGCCCACATTCGAGGATATTCCGGTCAAGAACGGCGAGGTCGGCGAACTTGCCTTCCTCAATGGATCCCGAAATCTTGTCCAAGCCCATCTCCTTGGCCCCGTTGATGGTCAGCATGGGGACCAGCTCCTGCATGGTCAACTTTTCCTCCTCGTTGAACACGCCCCGTTCCGGATAGAAGGGGTCGATGCGTGTCGAAGCCATGGCGAGTCCGGGAAAGGGATTGACAGAGGCAGTGACACAAGGCCAATCGCTGCCAACGCTGATGAGCGCTCCGGCATTCATCAAGGTCTTGTAGGGAAAGGCCTTTTTCCATCGCTTCTCGCCTATGATGGGCGTGACGATGGCTCCGTAATCAAAGTCGGTGCTTGCCCACGTTTGAATGTTGACACTAACGCCCAACTGCGAATAGCGGGGAATGTCATCGTCGGAATGGAAGAAGGCGTGGGTAATGCAGTGATGCAGGTCGTTCTTGCCGTTCGCCTTGCGGGCTGCTTCCACCGCATCCAGGGCTACGCGGGCGGCCCTGTCGCCGATGCAATGCATCATGATCGGGAGGCCATTGCGGTCGAGATCGGTTACCACCCGCTTTAGTTGTTCGGGAGAGATGGTCAGTTCTTCATACAGATAAGGCATGTCGAAAGGAGTGCTTCGATCGAGGAATGCAACGGTGTCGTTCTGGGAGGAGCCGTCCACGTAGATCTTTGCTCCAAACGTATTCAGCCTGCCGGTATTGTACTTTGCGGCCACAGCAGCGATGCCCTCAGCCGAAGGAAGATCTTCTTCGATGGAACCTGCCTGGACGGCAAGGCTTCTTGTCAGGACCCGGGCGTTGAGGCGATCGTCCCTGGCCAGCCGGTTCAAGGCGGCGAGGTCCGCTTCCTCCGAACCCGCCTCGCTGAAGCCGACGATTCCATACGAATTCAGTTCGGCTATGCCCCGTTCAGCAAGGGCCATTCTCCGGAGTAACGACAGCTTTGGGATGTGCCGACCCACGAGCGCCATTGCCGAGTATTCGACCAAATACCCGGTGGGATCTCCGGTGTCAGGGTCTTTCGCGATTACGCCGTACTGTGGGTCCGGCGTGTTCTTGTCGATTCCTGCGATCCTCAATGCTGCAGAGTTGACCCAGACGGAGTGGAGGGTCATATCCATCAGGAACGCCGGGATGTCGCCCACGATTTCGTCCAGCATCTCCTTCGTCGGTCCCTCCATACCGAAAGTGAAGGGAGACCAGAGTCCCCCGAGGAACCAGCCGTCTTCGATGCCGCTGCCATCCTCAAAGCTCTTCTTGATCACGGACAGACAATCGTCGACACTCGGAAGGGTGGGAGGCTCCGGCAGTTGACAGAGAGAACGGGCGTACTGGACCGCCGTGATGAGGTGCACATGTGTGTCGTATATGCCGGGGATAACCAGCCGGCCCCCAAGGTCAACGACCTCCGTGTGCGGACCGATGCATTCTTCGAGGTCTGCATTGGCCCCGACCCGCACGATGCGCCCGTCTTTGATGGCTACGGCCTCGGCCCAGGGCTGTTTCGGGTTGACCGTGTAGAATCTCCCGTTTCGGAATACGAGATCACATGCGCTTGCCGAGAGTTGTTCTTTCATTGCAGGGTCCTTTCCGTGGCATGCGGGTCGAACGATCCTTCACTTGCGAGACCGTTCCAGCTCACTCTACCCGAAAATCGAGTCTTTGGACAGAGCAGCCAGGGAGGGACTCGTTACGGGCCACAACCCGTGACCGGGAGAAGAAAGGGCGGGAGATTTTTCTCCCGCCCTGCGTTTCCTACCGGGAACAGTTTGTGGGCAGATGTCTTCTATCCGTCCAGAAATGATCTCAGATCAGGCGTGACCGCCATATCCGGCTCTCTCTCTCCACTCAGCTCCGCTACCATCTTGTCGTACTTTGTTCTCCAGATGTTGTGATCGTCCGCAAAGCCCTGAAGGTGTGCCTCACCGATACGTGCGGCCATCTTCATGTCCTCGCCGGCGCGATCCATGTCGCCGAGCTCAGACAACGTGGTTCCCCTGCTGAAATAGGCGATTCCGTACCGGTCATCCAACTCGATGGCCTTGTCGAAGTCTTGCTTCGCCCTTTCGCGGTCTCCCTTATTGAGATAGGCAAGGCCCCGGAAATGGTAGGCCCGCGGGTCGTTCGGGTTCATTGCGAGGACCTTTTCGAAATCCTCCATGGCCTTTTCGATGTTTCCGGCCTTTGCCCAGGCCGCCCCACGACTCATGTAAGCGAGATGAAAGTGGGGGTCAGCCTCGATGGCCTTGGAGAAGTGGTATACGCTCTCTTCGTACTCTCCTCGTGCGAAATGGTTGGCACCCTGTGAGAACATGTCGTATCCAGCCGAATTCGTCTTCATTTTTCCATCTCCTTCTATATCTAAATCGCGGTCCTTAGAGGATCCGCGATCCGGTCCTTCTGTTGATTCTTCCTGCCCTCTGCCGCTTTTCGTCTATGTTGTCTTGGCAGTGATTCTGGTAAACCGATTCACAGGTGTTGTGACATTTCCCAAGTCTTGTGTAAGATAAGACCTGCTTCTTGGATGACAATCCCAGAGGCAACGTTTCATGCGAACCTTTCCTGAGTGATGACGAACGAAAACTCCGACCATGAAGACGATAGACATACCTTCAGATTCGGAATCCTGGAAGACGAAACCAACGGACCGGTTCGTGCTGAAATGGGTCAAGTGCCACCTCTCGGCCCGTGTCACGCCGAAGCTGCTGCACCTGGAATGGCTTCGCCCCTGGATGATTACGGTCTCCTCCGCAGTCCTCGGCGTCGTGGCCGGCGTTCTGTTCGGCCTCGGGTGGGGATTCGCAGCAGGCGTGACGGCCCTGGTCTCACAGGTGCTCGATGGCGTGGACGGGCAGTTTGCCCGGCTAACGGGCAGGCAGAGCCCGGCCGGGGCCTTACTCGATTCCACCCTGGATCGCTATTCGGACGGGGCCCTGATGATCGGTATGACCGTCTACCTGATCCGGCTCCCGGCTCCCCTGCCGGCCTGGCAGGTTCTGTGCATCGCCTCCCTGGCGATCATGGGCAGCAACCTGGTCAGCTACTCGGCGGCCAGGGCGGAAGGCCTCGAACTTCCCGTCCCCTCGAAGCACACCCTGGCAAGCAAGGGAACCCGGACCATGACCATGGCGATCTGCGCCGTCCTGACACCCCTCTGGCCGGCCCTTCCTCTGGCCGCCCTGTGCTACCTTGCGGTCCATACGAATCTCGTGGTGGCGGACAGACTGACCCACGCCGTCAAACATCGTGAAACGGGGGAGACCCATGATTGAAATAGGGGTCATTCACGGCCGTTTTCAGGTATTACACAATGATCACCTCCGGTATCTACTCGCGGGCAAAGCAAGATGTCGTCATCTCGTGGTGGGTATCACGAACCCGGATCCGTCCTTGACGGCCGCGGATGACGCGGATCCGGAACGGCACGAGCCCCACGCCAATCCTTTGACCTATTTCGAACGCTACCTCATGATCCGGGACGTCCTGTCGGAAGAGGGCCTGTCTGCGCAAGAGTACTCGCTCGTCCCATTTCCCGTGAACCGGCCCGAGCTCTACAGGTTCTACGTCCCCCTGGATGGAACATTCTTCCTGACCATCTACGATGACTGGGGGCGAAGGAAGAAGGAGATGTTTGCGTCTTTGGGACTCCGGATCGAGGTTCTCTGGGATAAACCACCCGAGGAGAAGGGACTGATTGCGGGCGACATACGGGAACAAATGGCCCGGGGCGATCCGTGGGAAATGATGGTGCCCCCTGCGGTAGCAGAGAGGATGCACGCATGGGATGTCCCCGCCCGGCTTCGTAAACTCCAGGAACCTTGACGAAGGCTGAAGGTTCAGCGAGCGAGAGAAGTCGTGATCAACCGACCCTTCCATCTACCGAGCGAGGACACGGTTCCACATGGTCGAATTGAACATAATGAGCCTGAACCTCCGAAAGGAGACCGAGGAGGATGGCGAGAACAACTGGCCTGAACGGATCGGCCTGGTGGTGCGGCTGATCAACGAGGTCATGCCCCACCTGTTCGGCACACAGGAAGGAAGGCGACCCCAAGTCTACGGGCTTCTCGAGGCCCTGGAGGGTTACGGGATAGCCGACCACCACAGGCATTGGGACCCGCAGCGATTCTATCCCTGCATCTTCTATCGCCGAGACGCACTGGAGCTCCTCGAGAGTGGGGACCGGTGGCTCTCCGAGACGCCCGAGGTTCACGCGAGCAAGAGCTGGGGAAGCGCCTATCCGAGGCTGGCGACCTGGGCCCGATACAGATCCAGGGATTCCCGAACAGAGTTCTTCTTCGCCTGTACGCACATGGACCACGTCAGCGCCGAGGCGAGGAGCGGACAGGCCAGAGTCTTGAGGGATCTCTTGCAGGAAGAGAACTGGGACTCCTTGCCCGTGATCCTCGTGGGCGACTTCAACGACGTGCCCGGGTCCGCCCCGTATCAGACCCTGACCTCATCCCTCAAGGATGTCTGGCTCAACACCCATTCCCATGATGCGGGGGAAGGCACCTGGCACGGATTCTCCGGAAAGGCGCAGAAAGGCCGTCTGGATTGGATCCTCGCAAGCCCGGAAGTGCAGGCCCTCGACGCCACGATCCTGCGAACCTCCTACCAGGGCCGATACCCCTCCGACCATTTCCCGGTGAAGGCAGTCGTGGAAGTGGGTTAGCCAGATATACGCGTGCATAAGGATATCCGGATTCATTGAATCACTTCGTGTTTTCTTCCCACTTTTGCTATCTTTTCCACTGCCCTGTCAATATGGTCTCCTGTATGGCTTACCATCGTACTGGTCCGGAAAAGCGCCCCGTCCCTTGGACATGCAGGATAGAGCACGGGATTCACAAAAACCCCCTCTGCAAGTAGATCCTTCCACATCATCAGGGTCTTGAGTTCGTCACCTATCATCACAGGAACGATGGGTGCCTGCGTCTGTCCAACTGGAAACCCGGCTTCCTCGAGGCCATTCTTCAGTCTTTTCCCATTGTTCCTTGCCAGTTCTGCCCGTTCGGGTTCTCTTCTGATGATCTCCAACGCCTTCCTCACTGCCGCAACATTTCCAGGTGCCAGACTGGCACTGAAGAGAATAGACCTGCCGACGTGTTTGATATAATCTATGATTTTTCTATCCCCTGCCACAAAACCTCCGATAGAAGCGAGTGATTTGCTGAAGGTTCCCATAATGAGATCCACCTTGTTCGTGAGGTTGAAGTGATCACACGTTCCCTTCCCTCCTTTACCTAGTACGCCTATACCGTGTGCATCATCAACATATAGCCTGGCATTGTATCTTTTTGCCATTTCCACGATCTCTTCGAGTCTTGCAAGATCTCCTTCCATGCTGTAGACGCCATCCACCAAGATAATCCGGCCCCTATCCCGAGGAAGCTCCTTAAGTACACGCTCAAGGTCGGCCATATCATTATGATTGAATTTTATCGGCTCCCCTTTTCCGACCCTGATGGCATCATGTATGCTGGCATGGCAAAATCTATCCACTACCGCGTAGGTTCCTTTGGCCAGTACGGCACTTATGGCACCTACATTGGACTGATAGCCGGTTGCGAAGACAAGGGCGCTGTCCTTCTCCACGAAATCGGCTAACTCCTCCTCCAGGGCCTCGTGGAATGGCGTGGTACCATTAAAAAGCCGTGACCCTGTCATGCTGGTTCCGTATTCCATCACAGCTTCCGCAGAGGCCTTTCTCACTTCCGGGTGTGTCGTGAGCCCTTGATAATTATTCGAACCGAGCATGATCGTTTCTTTTCCATCAATAAGAGCAACCGGTCCGTCATTCAGCTGGATGATTTTGTAGTAAGGGTACAATCCACTTTGTCTTAGCTGATCTACAACCTCAAAATTCAATGCGTTTTCGAAGATATCCCCGGACTCAAGACTTTCATCAAAATTCTTGTAACGGTTATTCAGAACATTTTCGACAACATCTTTCACAGTGTGTTCCTTTCTGCATGATGTACACTCGGATTATTCCCCTGCCGTGGTTTTCGAAATGCGGGAAACCATAACATGTCCTCGTTCAAAACGAAAAAGAACTGCCTATGCGGCTGCCATCTGGTAGACACGTTGACGGATCAGGTCAACGTAGGAGTGTCGCAGACGGGATGCCCGCCCCGGATCGTCCATGCAATCTCCAAGGGGAGCCGTGATGTTGAACCTTAAGTGCGCCTTTCGACTTAAGAATTTCGATTTCAGAGAAGGCCGGAAAGCGTATGCGGTGGACCTGAACAGGGCCCTTGTGATACCACTGGGACCAGAGGTCATGAAACGAAGGGGTTCTCCATGAATATGAGAAAGACTAAGATCGTCTGCACCATCGGCCCGGCCAGTGCGTCCCGGAAAATGCTGCAGAAGCTCATCCTCGCCGGGATGAACGTGGCACGTCTGAACTTCTCACACGGCTCATACGAAGAACACAAGAAGGTGGTCCTCGCCATCCGCTCCCTGTCGGAAAGACTCGGCAAGCCGGTGGCCATCCTCCAGGACCTGCAGGGGCCCAAGATTCGGACGGGGAAATTCGAAGGAGGGTCCGTGGTCCTGAAGGCCCGGGAGGAGTGGACCGTAACGCCGAGGAAGATGGTCGGGAAGCAGGGAATCATTCAGGTGAGCTACCGGCGGATCGCCGACGAACTCGGGAAGGGGGACCGGATCCTGCTTGCCGACGGTGAGATGGAACTCGAGGTGTTGTCCAGGAAGGGATCGGATCTGCTCTGCAGCGTCATAACGGGGGGGACCCTGGGGGAACGAAAGGGCGTCAATCTTCCGGGCGTGAAGACCGTCCTGCCGAGCCTGACGAAGAAGGACAAGCAAGACCTGGAATTCGGCGTCGAGATGGGGGTCGACTACATGGCCCTTTCCTTCGTCCGGAGCGGTAGGGATGTCCGTGCCCTGAAGAGGACCCTCAAATCGAAGGGCGCGAACATACCGGTCATCTCGAAAATCGAGAAGCCACAGGCCCTCGAAGATCTCGAAGCGATTTTGAAAGAATCCGACGGCGTGATGGTGGCACGCGGCGATCTGGGGGTCGAGCTTTCCCCGGAGAAGGTACCCATGGCCCAGAAGCGTATCATCCGTATGGCGAACGAGCAGTACAAATGGGTGATCACGGCCACCCAGATGCTCGAGTCCATGACCGACCACCCCCGGCCGACCCGGGCCGAGACCTCAGATGTGGCCAATGCCATTCTCGACGGAACCGATGCCGTCATGCTCTCCGGCGAAACGTCCGTGGGCCGGTATCCGGTCGGCTCTGTCAAGATGATGGATCGGATCGCCAGGGAAACGGAGAAAGAATTCCCCGCCGGCGTCCACACGCCCCCTTCCCGGCACCGACCCGCCAAGGGGTTCCCGGATGCGATCAGTCTCGCGGCGTGCACGGCTGCGGACAGCCTCGGACTCAAGGCGATCTGTGCCTTCACCAAGTCCGGCTTCACGGCAGGTCTGGTCTCCAAGCACAGGCCCACGGTTCCGATCATCGCCTTTACGCATGATCCGGCCGTACTGAGGCGGGTTTGCCTGTACTGGGGGGTGAGCGCCCGAATCGTGCCCCTGAAGAAGCACGCCGAGGCCATGATCCAAGCCATGGAAGCCCAACTCCTTCGGGAGCGTCTGGTCAGAAAGGGGGACCAGGTCGCTGTGGTGGCCGGGATTCCCCTGATGATCGGCGGTATCGCCAACCTGTTGAAGCTGCACGCCATCGGCGAACAGGGCTGAAGGACATTAGAGAGATATTCGACATGACTCCGGCAACGGAAACCCGCCCGTTCTACGGCTGGTGGCTGCTCTTCTTCCTGTGGGCGATCTACACCCTGCCGATCGGTTTCGCCTTTTACAGCCCCGTCGTTCTCGCGCCCTTCATGATCCAGGACCTGGGCTGGTCACGAGGGGAGATCATGCTGGGCGTCACGGCCATCATGATGTTCTTCGGGATCAGCTCCCCTCTGACGGCCTGGATGATCACACGCATCGGGGCCCGCAAGACCATCGTCATCGGGGGATGCATCACCGCCTCAGCCGCCTTCCTCATCAGCCGGCTGGGCCACATCTACCCCCTGTTCATCACCCTCGGCATTTTCCAGGGATTGGGGATCTCCATGTCGGCCATGATCCCGGTGCAGACCGTGGCGATTGCCTGGTTTCACGCCCGCCGGGCCCTGGCCCTGGGGCTCGTGCTGGGGGGTGGCGCTGTGGGAGGCTTTCTGGCGCCCCAGCTCATCAACTGGGTCGTGCTGCGGGCCGGAGGCAACTGGCGGATCGGCTTCCTCCTCATCGCCGTCGCATCCCTGGCAGGCGCGGCCGTGGCCTTGCTGGCCGTGCGGAACCGGCCCGGGGATGTGGGCCAGCATCCGGACGGCGTGGAGCCCGAGGCGCGCACCGACCCCGCCGCCGGACCGAAACGAACCGCGCGCACCTACCGAACGAGCGAAGATTGGACCGTTCGTGAGGCCCTGAAGACGCGGGCCCTGTGGCTTCTCATCCTGGCGGTGACGGGCACTTTTTACATGTGGCAGATCATCGTGACTCAGGGGCCCCTGCACCTGCAGGACCGGGGCTTCGACCCCGCCATGAGCGCCTTCCTGTACAGTCTCGCCATCGGCTTGAGCATTGCCGGCCGCTTCACGATCGCCGGCCTGGGGGACAGGATCGAGCCCAGATACCTGTTCGCCTTCGGCTCTCTATGCACGCTAATCGGCGGAATCCTGTTCTGGTTTGTTTCTCCGGACAAGGTCTGGGTTGCTTACCTCTACCCCCTGCTGGCCGGCTTCGGGTTCGGCGCAGCCTACGTGTGCATCCCCACGATCACGGGGAATTACTGGGGCGCGGAAGCCTTTCCCGGGGTGACCGGGTTGATCTCTCCCATGGCCATGCTTATCCAGAGCTCGGCGGCTCCTCTGGCCGGGCTCCTGTACGACCGCCAGGGCACGTATCTCACGATCATGATCGTCTCCTGGCTGGCCGTTGCGGTCGGCTTTACCGCGATGCTCTTCTGCCGCCCGCCCGAGCGCGCCAGGGTCTCTAAAGAAAGCGCAGAATCATCAACAGGCTGACGATGATCAATAGAAGGATCAGGGGCACGTTCTCTGCCCCCCCCTTCTCCTTGGCAAACATGCCGTTCTGCAGGAAATAGGCGGTGTCGATCACTGTGAGAAAAAGCATCATGCCGCCGCACACGAGTGTCAACCGCTCACCCAGGGGATTGCCGATAAACAGCAGGATCGCGGAGATAACCATGAGTGTAGCCAATACCGAATCCGGGTATACGAAGCATCGCTCATGCCCCACGTAACCCGTCGGCAACCAGGGTTCCTTGTGTTCGGTTCTCAACCATGTCATCCAGAAACGGGCGATCCCCAGTGCCGCGAAGATCTGAACGCCTGCAACGATCTTCGGGTTGATGAAATCCAGCATTTGCATCCTCCTTTTCTTGTTTCAGCAGGGCTCGGAGGGGTACCTCCGGGAAGTGTTTTCTACCACGATTCTGTGCCTTACCTCAACAGCGAACGAACCGGGCAACCCGCAAAATCAAGATCCGGCCCATTGGGGCCGATTTTCCCTATGAGGCCAACCATGCACTTCCGGGAATCCATGCACCCAAAACGCACTGATGTTAGATGCTTGCCGCTGGACATGCGCAGACTTCTCTCAATTCCGATCCTCCTTGTCTTCCTGGGTGTTGTGTCCCCCACCCCGGGGTTCACGGGTGACGAGGCCAAAACCGTCCGGCCCCACGGTCCAGCCGAGAAGGAATGCGCCTGCAGGACCGGAGAGAAAGACAGTGCCGATGCCCTGAAGAGACTCCTGTCCGCCGCCGTCAGAGCGAGGGGGGGGCTCGCGAAACTGCAAAGCCGGAAAGACGACTACTCGGTTACCCGTATCGCGTACCGTGATGTCTACGCAACGGAGGTCCTGCAAAGAACCTGGACGATGAAGCCAGACAGCTTCCGGCAAGACACGGTGCGCGACGGCGTGATTCTGAAGTCCCAACAGTACGACGGCAGTACCTTCCTGGAGGGTTACGGGCAGCGTGTCCGCTTCGGTCTGGAGAAAGATCTGAAAGTCTTCCTGGAAAACGTGGAATTGAATAAGATCTTCTCGCTCTTGTGCATCGGCACCGAACCCTACCCGGCAAGCCTCGGCCAAAGGGTTCGGCAGGAAGGCGGATGGCTGCAAGAGGTGATCGTGGAAGCTCCGTCCGGGCTGACCTACCGCCTCTTCCTTGAAGAGGACACGTGCCTGATCACCAGGATGGAATACGTGGAACGCGCGCAATACGCGGAGAGCGAAGAGGTCCTCTCCATCGTCACCCATGTCGATTCCTACAGGAACGTGGAAGGCGTGCTCGTTGCGGACAGGCTCCGCCTTCTCTCTCGGGGCACCCTGAAGGCCGAGGTGCGCCTGATTGAGTACGAACTCAACGTGGGGCTGAGCGCCGGCTTCTTCAGCATGGACCGACTGCGACAGGACCTGGCAGAGAATCCTGTGAAAAGCGGGGAAGTTCCGCCAACCGGGAAGGTCGAAGAAGAATGGAGGGGCTCCGCATATCGAAAGATCGTCGAGCGGCTGCAGACACACGGAAACTGCCGTTTTAGAGAGGTCGCATCTTATGGTGACCCCAAGAGGTACCACGAACGGCTTTTCGGGTCGGGTCTCGTGCTCGTGGTAGATCCCAAGTACCTTGAAGCGGATGACGTCCTCGCATTTTACGCGGAACTTCTCCCGGCCCCTACCGGCTTCTACGAGGACTGCATCGTACTTGCTGCCCCCCCGGAGAGCGCCTCCGTCTCCGGCGACCTCCTCCTGCACGAAACGACCCACGCCATCCTCCGTCGAGGGCAGGAGGAGGCGCCGCTCGCGATCGTGGACGACGAGTATCTCGCTTATTACCAGGGCAGCCTTTTCGGAGTCGGGAACCTTCTCGAATTGTTTGAACGAATCGTGTTCGATGGAAAGCGCACGACAGAGCCCCAAATCTCAGAAAAGGCCGCGCGTATCTGGCGAACCTTCAGGCGAAACCTGCAGCAGTTCCGCAGACAAAACCGGATGACACAGGAAGCCCTGGAACAGTTCCGGGAATGGTGCGGCGTGGATTTCGACCTGTACAGGATCAGGCGGCACTATCTCGATCTAGGCGTAGACCCGAAGTGGATGCCCATGGATTCGGCAGCGGGAAATTGAAAACATCCCTGCAGCCGCCTCGAGACTTCCGAACCTCTGCCAATGTTTTAATCGAAGGGTTTATCCGCTTCAGGCAGTAAAGGCATGAAAGCATTGTCATCCATACTGAACGGTCCAGAATAGCGGACGCTGATGCGGCGATCAGCAAAGAGCCATTGCCCATCGATTTTATGTAGCTCATCATTATAATTAGCCAGAATAATCATCGCTCCACCACCGGAAAAATGGAGTATTTCTTGGACCTGCGAACGTACTTTGGCCATGTCCCCATTTATGGATATCAAAGGTGAACTTGCCAGGTGCAGGATGAAGTCCGTACCCGCAACTGAATTGGAATAAGTTTCCACGATAGTCTTTTTCCCACGATATTCATTGCCGAGCAAGAGCCAGTATGCATCGTCGCTCCAACAGGACCCGAAGGTTTCGGGGTCTTTTCGCGTGATTGCGTCGGAGTATCTGGCGTAGAGTTGTTGGATGTTCAGTGTGTCTTCAACAGTTGTCATGTCCATTTCTTCTTCTCCTTCTGAGTTGTTAATGATGAGAGCAGTATACTGAGGAAGGCAATGCTCCGTCAAAGCAAGAAACCACTGCCCCTTGAATCTCTGGGGCCTTCGGTGGAGAATGGAAGATCGCACGGCTTCTCGCCCCACACAAACCCAGAGGGGGATTCCTCATGGCCAACGTCCGCATCTCGGCTGTCCCGTTCAAGGCAGGCCCTGTAAGCTCGTTCGACGACTTTGCAGACCACGTCACCCGACTGGTGGAGCAGGCCGCAACCGAAAAGCCCGACGTCGTCGTGTTCCCGGAGCTCTTCACCGCAGAGCTCGTGAACTTTTTCGAGGAAACCGACATCGCCGAAATCCTCGCGCGGCTCACGAAATACACCGAGGACTACCTCAGCCTCTTTCGGGGCCTTGCGAAGGACAAGGCCTTCTACATCGTGGGCGGCTCCCACCTCAGGGATGTGGACGGCAAGTTCTACAACACCGCTCACCTCTTCACCCCAGAGGGGAAGGTCTGGGAACAACAGAAATGCCACAGGGTTCCACTCGAGAGGCCATGGGTCTCCCCTGGAGACGAGTTGAAGATATTCGAAACCGAGAAGGTTAAATTCAGCATTCTGACCTGCTACGACCTCGAGTTCCCGGAAACGTCCCGTCTCATGACCCTGCGGGGCGCGGACCTGCTGATTTCGCCCTCCGCCACCCTGGATGAGCAGGGGTACTGGCGTGTGCGGCACTGCGGCCACGCACGCTGCATCGAAGACCAGGTGTACGTGGTCCACTGCAGCCTCCTGGGCAACGTGGCGGGCCTCCCCTTCTGGGGGATGGCCTCGATCCTGACCCCCTGCGACGCAGGGTTTCCGCCAAAAGGGATCGCCGCTGAATCCCCGCTGAACGAAGAAGTTGTGGTCACTGCCGACCTGGACACCGAGACGCTCTACGAGCACAGAAGAAAGGGCACCGTGACAACGCTGAAGGATCGAAGGTGGGACGTGCTCGAGGCCCTGCACGACTTCGAGAAGAACGAGCCGAGCGGATCCAAGGCGAAAGACGCGTAGCCCAAGCAAATCATACTTTGAACAGGGATCGCACCTTACATCCTGCAGTCGAGGAACTTTGGCTCGAAGATTGCGCCGATCAAGAGGCGGTTTCCGCGTACCGCGGCCACCGTCGAGGCCGAAATCTCTGCGCCCGTGTCGAGATAGACCTCCTCCACGTCGTATCCCCCACCCGCCCGGGGGGTGAGGTGCAGCACCTGGGAGGGGGAGATCGTCTCCTTGTCTTTGAAGTGCTTGGCGGTCGCCAGGAGCTGCGGATGGGCACCGATCCACAGGTCTCCGTCGGCATCGACCTCCACGTTGTCCACCCCTGTGTCGAGATCGATCTCCTCCCGGTGCGTGAGACTCCCCGATTCCGGGTCCCGGTCATAGACGTGAAGGCCCCCCTCCGTAATGGAGCAGACGTAAAGCGTTCTTCCGTCGGGACTTACGTTGATTCCGTTCGCATATCCGATTCCCGCCGCGGCCTGGACGAACTCGGAACCGTCATAGAAGAGGACATTGGAACGTCGAAGCCGCAAATAGTCCTCCAGCGTACGCTTCCATCCGGAAGGGTACCGGTGATCATTCGTGACGTAGAACCGGTCCGGACCGACGGCCACGATATCGTTCGGTGAAACGAGCATCGGAGAGGTGAGGGCTTCCCTGTGAATCAACTCCCCCTCCTTCAGGTCGAACACATCGATGCGATGTTCCCCGCCCTGATGGTTGATGACAAAGAGCACGTCCTGGCCCGCCTCGCCGACGAAGAGGCTGATCCCGTGGGGCCGGAAATCCGGGTCCGCATCCGGAGTCAGGTCCACCGGTTCCCCGGTGACCGTGTTCAGGTCGTAGGCGTAGATCGCTCCGCTGCCGGGCTCGCCTTCCTGCAAGGCCCTGCGGTCACATGCCGACACGTAGGCTACCCCGGTTCTCGGATGAATCGTAATGTCCTCCGGCCCGACCACGCCTGCCACCGCCTTGCACTTCCCCGAGAAATGAGGTTCGATTGTCTTGAACTGTCCGGCCACCCAGTAGAGATAAACGACCCAACCCGCAACAAGGACTACGAGAAGAAGCACTGCGATCCCGATTCGTTTCATCATGGCAAGTCTCCCCCCTCTTTTTTGAGGTCTTCCCTGCCCTGTATAGCACAACCCGTTTGACTCGACAAAGCTTAGGTTCTAACATCCTCGGAACAGGCAGACCGGGACAGAAGAGGGCTCTTACAGACATGGACCCAGAGACCGAAAACCACACCGGGCCGGGATTCACAGGCATCTCGCGCTTGAAGTTGTTTCTGGCCCTTTCCAGGACACCCCACGGCGTCCTGGACATGGCAACGCCTGCGTTGGCAGCCTTGCTTTGGCTTGGAGGCTTTCCTCCCGCCGGAGTCATCGCTCTGGGGCTTCTGACCGCTTTCGCCGGGTATACAGCCGTGTATGCCTTGAACGACGTCGTTGACTACAGAGTGGACAGGGAAGAGGCTCGGCCAGGCACGTTCCAGGAGTCCGTTGGGGATCTGGACGCGGTCTACGTGCGCCACCCTATTGCCCTTGGTTTGCTCAGCCTGGGGGAAGCGCTCCTGTGGACAGGGGGATGGGCCCTCACCGCCTTGATCGGGGCCTACCTGTTGAATCCGATTTGCGCCTTGATCTTCCTTGCAGGCGGCCTGCTCGAGGCTATCTACTGTCTTCTCCTCAGAGTAAGCTACCTGCGGGCGATTGTGAGCGGGGTGGTCAAGACACTCGGAGCAATTGCGGCGGTATTTGCCGTGGACCCGGTTCCCTCTCTCGGGTTCCTGGCCGTCCTGTTCCTGTGGATCTTCTTCTGGGAGATCGGCGGGCAGAACATCCCAAATGACTGTGCGGACCTGCAGGAAGACCTGCGCCTGCGGGCCCAAACCGTACCTGTCAAGTTTGGCCTGGGGGGGTCGATCCGGTTGATTCTTGCGTCCCTCCTCCTTGCCGTAGCGATGAGCATTGTCTTGTTCTGGATGACCCCAAACAGGCTGGGCTACCAGTACCTGGCGGGCAGCCTCCTCGCGGGTCTCTTTCTCCTCCTCCTGCCTGCTTACAGGCTTTACAAAGGACAGTCCCCCGGCGAAGCAATCGCCCTCTTCAATCGGGCGAGCAACTATCCCGTTGTTATGCTTTTCGTCGTCATGATCAGTTGGTAGAAGGAAGAGATGGAAAAGGGCCCTTCAAGAAGGAAGAAGATCACGGCAGGCGGGAATACCAAGACCGCCCCCGACCCCCTTGTGTTGGCCGATGAACCGTTCTCCGAAAGCGTGATCGAGAGCCTGCCGGGGCTGTTCTGGGTTCTGGACGATAGGGGCCGGTACGTTCGATGGAACAAGAACCTCGAGAGCGCCCTCGGATACTCTGCGGAGGAGCTGGCACACCAACACGCCAACTTCCTGGTCCACCCTGACGACCGACCTCCTGTTCTGAAAGCAATCGAGAGGTGTCTCAGGGACGGTCAGGTCTCAATCGAATATGAACTCGTTGCGAAAAGCGGTCTTCGAATCCCGTATGCCGGGAGTGCCAGATCCGTAAGGCTCGGAAACAGCGTCTACATGATCGGGTTGGCTGTTGACATCTCTGCCAGGAAGGAGGCGGAGGACGCTCTGCGGAGAGCCCTTCTGGAAATCGAACAGCTAAGAGAGCAGCTTCATTCCGACTACACCTACCTGAAGGAAGAGATCAAGCTGGATCACGGTTTCGACCAGATCATCGGCCAGAGCGACTCGCTCAAGTACGTTCTCTTCAAGGTGAATCAGATCGCTTCCACCGAGACCACGGTCCTCATCCTGGGGGAGACGGGCACGGGAAAGGAATTGATCGCTCGTGCCATTCATGACGCGAGCCCCAGGAAGGCGAGGCCCCTGGTGAAACTCAACTGTGCCACTCTGCATCCGAGCTTGATCGAAAGCGAGCTGTTCGGACACGAGAAGGGCGCCTTCACAGGGGCCATTTCCAGGCAGAGCGGCCGCTTCGAGGTGGCGAACGGCACCACCCTTTTTCTCGATGAAATAGGCGAACTGCCGCTGGAACTCCAGGGGAAGCTGTTGAGGGTCCTACAGGAAGGCGAGTTCGAACGCTTGGGCAGCGCTCGCACCATCAAGGTGGACGTCCGGATCATTGCGGCGACGAATCGGGATTTGGAGGACGAAGTCCAGAAGCGCCGTTTTCGAGAGGATCTCTGGTATCGACTGAATGTCTTTCCCGTCACCGTTCCACCCTTGCGGGAACGCAAGGATGACATTCCTCTGCTCGTTCATTCTTTCATCAACAGATTCGGAAAGAAACTGGGAAAGACGATCAAGACGATTCCACAGCGGGCCATGAGAGAGCTTCAGGATTACCCTTGGCCGGGCAATGTCAGGGAACTGGAGAACGTCATCGAGCGGGCAGTCATCAATACGCAGGATTCCTCGTTGCGTCTGGCGGACAGGCTCAAGAAGGCCCGGGCTCCGGCCTCAGAAGAAGAGCGAACCAGGACACTCGAAGAGATGGAACGGGAACACATTACCAGGACTCTGGAGAAGACCTACTGGAGGGTCTCTGGAGAGGGAGGGGCCGCAGCTCTCCTGGGCCTCAACCCAAACACCCTGCGCGGACGCATGCGAAGACTCGGAATCCGGCGACCATCCGTCAGGCAATAACCGCTCCCCACACCTTTCCCTTCTCGTCAAATAAGACGATAATTATCATATTTAACCAGCCCTTTCTCCCCCCAGTGGTGCCATCCGCATTCGACTGTCTCGATAAAAACAACAAAATCAGCTGTTTCCGCCCTCCTGCGGGGCTGCTTCTTCCTGGCACAGACCTTGCCATACAGTTCTGATGAAACTGGGAAAGAGGGGGACTGCCCTTGCTCTTGGTCAAACTGGAAATGAAGGCCCGTCCCGACAAGCGGACAGAGCTCCTGCAGACCCTTCTCGCATGGATGGGTCCGGCCCGGGAAGCGCCCGGGTGCATGGACTGTGGTTTCTACCTGAACATGGAGAGCGAGGACCGTTTCGTCGTGACGGAAGGCTGGAAAAGGCCCTCTGATTTCGAGAACCACCTTCGGTCCGAGGAGTTCCACGTCCTGCGCGGAGCAATTCGTCTGTTGTGCGAGCCGAGGGACACCGCATTCAGCGCGTCTTCGAACACTGCACGAACAGAATCCCTGGAACGGGCCGTGGGGGCCCTGCTCGGGAATGACCAAGAGGCCTGACCGTCTTTATTCTCACTAACTGAATTTATACGAAGTCGCAATATAGAAGGGGCAGGATCGATGAAAAAAAAGCGAGTTCTCATTGCCAACAGAGGAGAAATTGCTCTCCGAATTATTAGAGCCTGCGCAGAGAATGATATCGAAACAGTGCTAGTTGTTTCAGAAGCTGACAGAGATAGTTTGCCGGCTAGACTGGCAGATAGAGTTGTCTGTATTGGCCCTCCTGAAGTTAACAAGAGTTATCTAGATATACCGGCCATTATTACTGCAGCTATGGGGACCCATGCCGATGCAATTCACCCAGGATATGGATTCCTTGCTGAAAATGTGGAACTGCCCGAAGCATGTGAGAAGTATGGGATCATCTTTATTGGTCCACCCTCAGAAACTATGAGGCAATTGGGGGACAAAATCACGGCTCGAAATATTGCAAAGCAATGCGGTGTTCCTATCGTTGAGGGCAGTGAAGGCATTAGCAGTTTCAAAGATGCAGAAGCTAAAGCTCAAGAAATAGGTTTCCCAGTTCTCTTTAAAGCTTCTGCCGGCGGTGGTGGACGTGGGATGCGTATTGTCATGGAACGAAAAGACTTGAAGAATGCTTTCGATATGGCTTCTAATGAAGCACAAACAGCCTTTGGTGATTCGACTCTATTCGTAGAGCGCTATCTCCAGAATGGGAGGCATGTTGAGGTACAAATTCTTGGCGATGGTTCTGGTAGAATAATTCATTTAGGAAAACGAGACTGTTCTTCTCAGCGGCATTATCAAAAAGTAATCGAGGAGGCTCCTCCTCCCGGTCTTTCTAATGATTTAAGGAAGAAGATCTTGGAGGCGGCCGTAATACTTACTGAGAGTGTTCGTTACAATAATGCCGGCACAGTTGAGTTTTTAGTAGATAAAGATCGCAATCAATTCTATTTTATGGAAGTGAACAGCCGTATTCAAGTTGAACACCCGGTTACTGAGATCATAACCGGCGTAGACATAGTAAGGGAACAGCTCCGCATTGCGTTCGGAGATCCTCTCCCAATGACTCAAGCTGAAGTCCAATGTAAGGGTCATGCTATCGAATGTCGAGTAACAGCCGAAAATCCCAAAGACGACTTCATGCCGTCGCCTGGTCGCATAACACGTTTTGTTGTGCCTGATAGCAACCATATCAGAGTAGATACTCACTGCTATGAAGGATACCTGATTACCCCGTATTACGATTCCCTAATGGCCAAGGTAATTGCGACAGGTGATAATCGAGATTTAGCACTAGAGAATTTAAGATCGGCTTTGTCAACCTTCTCAATCTCTGGTGTAGAAACAAATATACCTTTTCTCCAGTTCTTGATTGATCAACCTCAATTTATCACAGGAGATGTAAACATCAAATGGATAGAAGACGTTGTGCCTAGGTTTCTTGCGACATAAGAGATTTGATCAAGCCAAGAGTTTACTAATTCAACAGGAGGCAAAAACTATGAGCGTGAGCAATGTAGTAGAATTTCACGACACAACGATGCGTGATGGAGTACAGAGTTTGTGGGCTATGGGTCTGCGCCACGGCGCGCAGGAACCCCTCCTTTCAGAACTGGATCAGGGCGGCATGATAAATGTAGAGTTGAATATGCCTCATCCTCTCTATTTCAAGAATGCTGTTCGCTTTTTGAAAGAAGATCCATGGGAGACATGTCGGTTGTGGAAAAGAAAAATAAAGAATATGAAGCGTGTCGGTGGGGCAATCGGTCTGACGCTGGACTCAGCCGAAATGGCTCAACCGAGAGAACTGACGAGGCTTTGGATTCAGACAAACAAAAAAAACAGCCTCTGGGACATATCTTTTCAGATCGTAAATACCCGAGATGAGACCACGCGTGATTTTCCATGGGTAGTACCCATGTTAAGAGAGGAGGGGATAGAGCTTTACCCTGCCATTACCTATGGGGTTTCGCCCCGGCATACGGACGAATATTATGCCCGCTTTACGAAGGACCTCGTTGAGAAGTGGAAGCCCGATGGAATCATCCTCAAAGATGTGATGGGATTGTTGACGCCGGAACGTGCACGCACCTGGATTCCTGCTATTATGTCGAACGCAGGGGACATACCGTTAGTGATGCACTCTCACGGCATGAGTAGTAATCATGAAAAGAACTTTGTGGAAGCCATGAAGCTGGGGATCAGGATATTTACCACGTGTGTTCCGCCGTTGGCCTACGGTTCTTCTCATCCATCGATTTTCAATACGATACATAATGCACACGTCCTGGGTTTGAAAACAAATATCAATGAAAAACCACTCAGAGTTGTTGAGGAACGACTCACTGCAATTGCGAAACAGGAAGGCTACCCCATCGGAGCCGTCTTGCCCTACGATCATGCAGTATACAAGTATCAGATACCCGGGGGCGTGATCTCAAATACAGTGGCTCAACTGAAGCAGTTAGGTATCGAGGATAAGCTGCATGAAGTCTTGGAGGAGACCGCACAGATCATAGTAGATCTTGGGCATCCTATCATGATTACCCCTCACTCCCAGTTCATTGTGTCACAGGCTGCCATTAATGTGGCAACAGGAGAACGGTACGAGGAGCTCCTGGATTATATGATCGAGTTTGCCCTGGGGGTTTGGGGATACGAAGAATCCGGAGTCCCGTATATGGACGAGAACCTCAAAGACAGGTTTCTCAGCCACCCGAATGCCAAAGTACTTGCCAAAAGATGGGAAGAACGAATGGAGGTTGCAGAAACCACAAAACTTAAGGATATGCGCGCGAGCTACGGCATGACCCATGCCTCTGACGAGGAGTTTTTGCTGGCCTATATCATGGGAGGCACTGAAGAAATCAAGACAATGCGTGAAGCCGGACCGCCCAGGACCTATTATACAGGGAAAGAACCATTGGTGTTATTGCTCAACGAATTGAAGAAACATAAAGATATAAGCCGCTTGCAGTTGCGAAAAGGCAATAGCTACTTCGACTTCAGGCAGAAATAGAGGAGAGAGAGTTATGAGTTTTACAATAGATGATATCCAGCAAGTACTAAGAATTATTCAGGAATGTCATGACTGTGAGTTGCATATGGAAATGGGTGACCTGAAGTTTTCACTTTCCAGAGGAGATATCGGAGATAGTACAAGAAGCCCCCTAGATCTTTCAAAGGACAGCACAGTCTGTCAACCCCAACAGTTTGAGCAAAAAGCTACTGCAACGGCAACTACATCCGCAGAAAAAGAAGAGCCGGAAGCTACTCCAACAGCAATTAAGGCAGAAAAAGAAGAAGAGACGATAGAAGAGGGGCTCGTAGCAATCAAAGCATCCGTTGTGAGTGTCTTTTATCGACGGCCGTCCCCGGATGAGCCTCCTTTTGTTGACGTTGGCAGTGAGGTTAAAGAAGATACCGTTGTTTGTTTGCTTGAAGTAATGAAGTGTTTTCGTTCGGTCATGGCTGGTGTACAAGGTCGTGTTGAAAAAGTTTGCGTGATAAATGCTGAGCTTGTGGAAAATGGAACAGTCTTGTTCTTAATTCGACCCGCCTAATCATCTCACGGCGTAGACCGAGTAGCGTAGTTCAGTTGGTACCACCTCCAACATTGGACGGCTACCGGTTTTGACCGTCCCCCAAAATCTGGACCATTCTTTGTGAGAAAATCAGGCTCCTATCGCCATAGAGCACGGGTCCTTCTGGCCGGAAGTCCTCGCTGGCTTTCGACCTTTTCATCAAGCAACCTTTGCCGGTTAGTAGCGGTAATGCTCCGGCTTGAAGGGTCCCTCTTGCGGGATGCCGAGGTATTTCGCCTGCTTCTTCGATAGGCTGTCGAGCTTGACGCCGATCTTTTCGAGGTGCAAACGCGCCACCTCTTCGTCGAGCAGTTTCGGCAGGGTGTAGACGCCGATGGGATATTTCGCGGGGTTGCAGTAGAGCTCCATCTGCGCCAGCACCTGGTTTGTGAAGCTGTTGGACATTACGAAACTCGGATGCCCGGTTGCGCAACCCAGATTGACCAAACGGCCTTCGGCCAAAAGGATGATACTCGATCCGTTCTTGAAGGTAATCTTGTCAACCTGCGGCTTGATGTTGGTCCACTTGTATTTCTTCATCTTCTCAACCTGAATCTCGGAATCGAAGTGGCCGATGTTGCAGACAATCGCCATGTCCTTCATCTTTTTCATGTGGCGTTCGGTGATGACATCGCAGCAGCCTGTGGTGGTTACGAATACATCGCCAACCATGCAGGCCTCGTCCATGTTCATTACTTCATAGCCTTCCATCGCGGCCTGCAATGCACAGATCGGATCGATTTCGGTGACGACCACGCGCGCGCCCTGCCCCACGAGCGACTGGGCGCAGCCTTTGCCGACATCGCCGTAGCCCGCAACCACGGCAATCTTGCCGGAGATCATGACGTCGGTCGCGCGCATGATGCTATCGACCAGCGAGTGGCGGCATCCGTAGAGGTTGTCGAACTTGGATTTTGTGACCGAGTCGTTGACGTTGAACGCGGGGAACAGCAGTTCGCCCTTGCCGGCCAATTGATAGAGGCGATGCACGCCAGTGGTGGTCTCTTCGGAAACCCCGAGAATATCTTTGGCGATACGCGAAAAACGGGTCGGATCTTTTTTGAGCGCCTTTTTGAGCTGGGCATAAAGCACGCCCTCTTCGACGCTGCCGGGCTTCCGGTCGAGGATCGACGGATCTTTTTCCACCTTGACGCCGAGCTGGACAAACATCGTGGCGTCACCGCCGTCGTCGAGAATGACGTTCGGTCCCTTTCCATTTCCCCAATCGAGGATGCGGTCGGTGTATTCCCAATATTCCTCCAGCGTCTCGCCCTTGATGGCAAAAACGGGGGTTCCTTTTTTCGCAACCGCTGCGGCGGCGTGGTCTTGGGTCGAAAAAATATTGCAGCTCGCCCAGCGAACCTTTGCGCCGAGAATCTGGAGCGTTTCAATCAGCATCGCCGTCTGGATCGTCATATGGAGCGACCCCGTAATGCGCGCGCCTTTCAGCGGCTTTTCCTTGCCATACTTTTCGCGAAGCGCCATCAGCCCCGGCATCTCATACTCCGCCAGCTCCATCTCCTTGCGCCCAAACGCGGCCAAGGAAATATCCTTGATAATGTAATCGGGCTTCTTCGCAGTCTTCTTTTTTGCAGCCATCTCAAGCTCCTTTTCTTTCATTCAGTACATCCAACAAATCGGACAGAATAGTCCGATTAAGATCCCTACATCTTTTTAATCGATAATCGGTAGAAAGCTTGTTTCGGGTTGAAACAGAATACGACAAATGGGAATTGTGCGTCAAAGAGATAGAGGTCCCAATAGGTTGTGGCCGGCTGTGTGAGGGACAGTAGGATCCCTTTTTCATGTCTTGGTTCCAACGTGCACGACCGAGATACCGTTCGTGAGCCGCCGGTAGGTCACATGGGCAAAGCCGATCCTCTCGAGCGTGGCCGATAGCTCGTCAGGGAGAGGAAAGGTCCGGATCGATTCCGGAAGGTAGGTGTAGGAGGGCATCGAGCGGCCAAGGGTACGCATCACGAGGGGCATATAGAGGAACGAGTGCAGGTTATAAAGGCGGCTGAACCATCCCGAGGTCGGCTGGGAGAACTCCAGGCACATCAACTTGCCCCCCGGCTTCAAGACCCTGTGTATTTCTTCGAAGCCCCGCGCCGGGTCGGTCAGGTTCCGGATGCCAAAGCCCACCATGGCCGCGTCAAATTGCCCGCTCGTGAGAGCGATCTCCTGGGCGTCCCCCTGGACGTACCGGATTCGGTCTGTAAGGGCGGCACGAACCACCTTGGGCTTCCCCGCTTCGATCATGGACCGGGTGAAATCGTAGAGGGTCACCCTTCCCTCCGGGCCGATCGCCCTGGCGGCGAGGATGGAAAGATCGGCCGTGCCTCCGCACACGTCGAGAACGCGATCGCCTTCCTTCAAGCCCATCATCTTGATGGCGGTGCGCCTCCACAGGTGATGGACACCCAGGCTCATGACGGTGTTCATCAGGTCGTACCGGCGTGCGGAGGAGTCGAAGTGATCCTGCACCAGCTTCGGCTTTTCTTCAACGGCTACCGTCGAATACCCGAAACCGGTCTGCGAGCTATCGGTGGACGGGTCGACATCGCCTTGCCCTGTCGCGGGATTGTTCGTTTGCTCTGTTTTCACCAAAGCCATTCTCCGTAGCACAAGGGTCGTCATTCCTGCGCAGGCAGGAATCCCTCAGCACACTGCGCCACTGGATCCCCGCCTTCGCGGGGATGACGCACACTTTCCCTTCCTACTCCTCAAGCTGCAGGCCCGCCTTTTCGAAGACGGGAAGGATATAGGTCAGGGCTTCCTCGCCGGCTTCAACAGGCGTGTCGAGGTAGGTGTAGAGTTCCAGGCAGATATCCCGATCGTAGCCCAACCGCGCCATTGACTTGAAGACCTCCAGGAAATCGATCACTCCCCGTCCCGGAATCAGGTGGTTGTGAATCCTGCTCTGTGCGATGTCGTCGAGGTGCACGTGGCCGACCCACGGAAACATTTGCTCGAAAGCTGCGCTCGGGTCTTCTCCAAGGCAGTAGAAATGACCGATATCGAAGTTCACTCCCAGGGCAGGCGATTGCACCTCCTCGATAAAGGCCTTGAAATGTCCGTAGTTGTCCCCCAGAAGCCCGGGTTCCGGCTCGACGAGAATGTCCACCGCCAGCGACTCCGCCAGAGGAAGCACCCTTTCCAGCCTTTGGCGAAACAGGGCCTTGAACTCTTCCCTCGTCAGGTTCTGCGGAGGCGTCCCTGTCGGAATCGAGATGTTCCGGCATCCGAGGTAGGAGGCCAGCCGCAGGGCTTGCAGTGTATGGGCAATCCGGTCTTCGAGGTCCTCCTCCGGGGAGCCGGCCTGCGTGGAGGGGTGACCGTTCCCCACGGAAAAAAGGTTCGAGCAGTTCAGGTTGATCACCTTGAGGCTCTCCGCCTCGATGAACGATTTGAGCCGAGGCCACTCCGCCTCGCCAAAGTCCGAAGCATGGACATGGGGCCTCTTGCACATGATTTCGATCCCACGGAAGCCCAGTCGGCCGATCTTCTCTATGGCCTCATAGACCGAGTGCTTTTTGAAGGCGTTGCTGCTGTAACCCAGGATCAAGGCTTGTCTCCCCACTGAGAAGGAACACAACATACTATGGTGACCTACTGAGGATCAACCGAACCACCCTTTATGCTTGGATGCATTTTTTCATGGTTTGGGAGTATTTGGACGGGGCCGGGAGACTCACGTTCAGGGGTCGGGGGTCAGAAGGAAAAAGGTGAAAGGTCAAAGGTCAAAGGGCCCCACCTCCCGGCCCCTCTTTTCTTTGGGGCAGGCGTGGGCATCTGATGGGATCCCCTGTCACGGATGTGATTTTCGAAGTGCGACTCGTGGAGGCTTCCCGAGTCCCCGCGTGCATGCCGAAGGACTCGCGCCCTGCGCCCAAGTTCCGCCGTGTGGGACGAGGGACTATGTTGCCGGAACATGGAGCGCGAGGAAATCTCAGCCGTGACAGGGGATCGCGCTTTATACCTCGGGTCTGGGGTAAAGGCCGGCCGCCTTCACCATCTCGGGAACCTTCTCCTCCCACTCAATGGCCATCAGGTGTATGCCGGCCACGCCTTCCATCTCCTTGAGTTCCTGGATCTGCTCCACGCAGAATTTGATTCCCTCTGTGGCGGCGTTTCCCTTGCCCGCACCCTGCAGTCGCTTGATGACCTCATCGGGCACATCCATGCCGGGCACGGACTTCTTCATGTACCGCGCCATACCGACGCTCTTCATCGGGGTAACCCCTGCGAGGATCTTGACCTTCTCGTGAAGGCCACGGTCCACGACACCCTTCATCCATTCCTTGAACTTGTCCATATTGTAGATGCACTGGGTCTGGATGAAGTCCACCCCTGCTGCCGCCTTCTTGGCAAGCCTCGGGACGCGGATCGCAAAAGGGTCTGCAAAGGGGTTGGCAGCCGCACCGATGAAGAACTTTGGCGGTGTCTTGATCTCTTCCCCGTTGATGAATTTCCCCTCTTCCCGCATCTGGTGAACCGCGTGGATCAGCTGAATGGAGTCTATGTCGTAGACATTCTTGGCGGTCGGATGGTCGCCGAATCGCTGATGGTCGCCTGAGAGGCAGAGAAGGTTGCTCATCCCCAGGGCCGCAGCGCCCAGAAGATCGCTCTGGATGGCGATACGATTCCGGTCCCGGGTCGTCATCTGACAGATCGGCTCGAGCCCCATCTCCTTCAAGATGACGCACGCGGCGATGGAGGACATCCTCACGACCGAGGTCTGATTGTCCGTCACGTTGATCGCATCCACGGACCCCCTGAGGAGTTCACCCTTGTCTCGGACCACCTGAGGGTCTGATCCCCGGGGAGGCCCGCACTCGGAGGTGACAGCGAAAGCCCCACTTTCCAGTATCTTTTCCAGGCGACTGGCTGTTTTCATTCTCTCATGTCCTCCCTGACGATCTTTCTCGGCCCGCCGTCTCGACTTGTCGTCCAGTCTTTGTAGGGCGCCACCACTTCGTACATTGTTTCGAGAAGCCCGAGGGCCTCCAGGCGATCAATGATCAGCTGCCAGCCACAGGCCACCTCCGGGTCGATCTCGCACATGCCTCCCGAAGACCCACCGCAGGGGCCGTTGAGAATGCTTTTCGAGCAACGCGTGATCGGGCAGATGCCTCCGGTCAGGTGCAGGACACAGTTTCCACACCCCTGGCACCTCTCGACCCAGATCCCCTGCTCCTGGGAGCCCCCCATGAAATCCGTGTTCAGCCCGGGAAGGGCCGGGACATCTTTGTAGCGCTCCGCCATGTACTGGACGCCCACGCCACAGGCGATCGAGAGGATGGCCTGATAGTCGTTCACAAACCCCTCGACCTGCTCGATGTATTCCGGATCGCACTGCCTCTCCAGGGTAATCTCCTTTACCTCGATATCCCTTCCATCCTTCTTGCGCGCCAGCCGGATGGCGGAAGCAAGAATGCCGACCTCCTTCTCGCCGCCCGCGGCACAAACGGCCACACAACCCTTGCAGCCGATCAGGGCGATCTTGTCGAAGGGCTCGATCATTTGGAGGATCTCTTCCAACGGCTTTCGATGTCCGATAATCATTTGAAGCCTCCCATCTTCTATGCGTTCATGGGCCTCTAGAAGGCCACCCAAGCAATCAAACTGTGCACCTGCCATCGATGCTATTCCCTCTCCCTTGAGGGAGAGGGCTAGGGTGAGGGTGCTTCCCCTCATCCTGACCTTCTCCCCAGAGGGGAGAAGGGAATGCTACGTTGCGTTCATTTTTCACGCAGCCGGTTGGGCGGATTGCTCGCCGGCGGGCTTGTTCGCCTGCTCCCCGCCCTCTGGTTCCTGTTTCTTCTCAGCCACATCCTCAGTGGGCTCGCTCCCCTTGCCGGTCTTGATCGGGCTCGGTCCCAGGGCTTTGATCCGTTCAGTGAACGCGCGCGCCACATCGACGAACCTCGGCCCGTCGGCGGCCGACATGTTGAACATCTCGACCCGCCCCGGGTTGATGCCCAGATCCTTCAAGATCGACTTCACGTACCCCACGCGCTTCTTGGCCCTTATGTTGCCAACGAGAAAATGACAGTCCCCTTCCTCGCAGCCTGCCACATACACGCCGTCCACCCCGTCTTCGAGGGCCTTGAGCAAGTAGAGGGCATCCACCTTGCCCGTACACGGGATGCGAATGATCTTCACATTTGTCGGGTAACCCATTCTCATCGAACCTGCCAGGTCCGCAGCCGTGTATGCTCAGTAATTGCAGCAGTAGGCCAGGATTTCCGGCTCAAATGATTCAGCCATCCTTCTGCTCTCCTTTTTCTGAACTCTCTCCCATCGTCGGTTCGGTCCCGAGGCCCGCAGGCTGCAGTGTGAGCGCCCGGCTCTTCTCGAGGATCTGGTGATCCGTGTAGTGCTGCAACTCGATCGCCTTGTTCGGGCATTCGGCCACGCAGGTTCCACAGCCCTGACAGCGAGACGGGTCGATGTACGAATACCCGTCTTCGTGGATGGTAGGGATATCGTACGGACAGGCCCGCACGCAGATCAGACACACGGCACACTTGTCCGGGTCCACCTTGGCCACCACGCCGCCGACCTGCAGCCTGTCCTTGCTGATCACGGTGCAGGCGCGTGAGACCGCTGCAGCGGCCTGCGAGATGGATTCGTTGATCGGCTTCGGCCCGTGCCCCAGGCCCGCCATGAACACGCCGTCGTTCGCAAAGTCCACGGGCCGGAGCTTCATGTGGGCTTCGAGGTAGAACTTGTCCAGCGTGCGGGACACCTTGAACAGGTTGGCAACACGATCGTTCTCCCGCGGTATTACGGCAGCACTCAGCACGAGCAGATCGGGCTTGAGCCTCACCTTCCTCTGAATCGTTGGATCCCAGGCGGTAACGCTGAGCGTTCCGTTCTCTTCCACCACCTCGGGCTTGTGGTCCGGATCATACCGTGTGAACAGCACGCCCTGCTGCCGCGCCTTCGTGTAGTATTCCTCGAGCATCCCGTAGGTCCGCACATCCCTGTACAGGATGTTCACGCTGGCATCCGGGTTAATCTCCTTGATCTTGAGCGCGTTCTTGACCGCGATCGAACAGCAGATCCGGCTGCAGTAGGGCCGCTCCGGGGTCCGGGAGCCCACGCACTGGATCATGACCACCTCGTTCAGTTGCTTGGGATCGATCTCTCCGGCAACGAGCTTCTCCTCGAAGGCCTGCTGCGTGACCACCCGGGGGCTCTCGCCGTGAAGATACTCGTCCGGCTGCCACTCTTCGCCACCGGTGGCCAGGATAATGATGCCGTGCTCCAGGCTTCGATACTCCTTCTGTGGCCCCACCTCGATTCCGGTCGTGTATGTACCCTTCGACCCAGCGTGATCTACCAGCTCTGCCTCGGTGAACAATTCGATGGAAGGGTGGTTCCGGACGCGCTCGACCATGTCGCGGTAAAAGGCCTGAACGTCCTTCCCGTCGATCGTGTAGTGGAGGTGCCGGAGGTTGCCTCCCAGCTCCGCCTCCTTTTCCACCAGGTATACCGCAAAGCCCTGGTCGGCGAGCTGTACGGCCGCGCTCATTCCACTCAGACCGCCACCGACCACCAGACCCTTCTTGTTGATCTCCTTGAATTCCATGGGCAGGGGTTGGAGCTCCCGGGCCTTGGCAATGGCCATCCGGATCAGTTCCTTCGCCTTTTCGGTCGCCCCTTTGTGGTCGTGCATGTGGACCCAGGAACACTGGTCCCGGATGTTGGCCATCTCGAACAAGAACGGATTCAGCCCCGCTTCCCGGATGCTCTGCCGGAACAGGGGTTCGTGGGTTCTCGGTGAACAACTCGCCACGACCACGCGGTTCAGGTCGTGTTCCTCCACGGCCTCCTTGACGCTTATCAGGCTGTCCGAGGAACAGCTGAACAGGAATTCCTGGGCATGGACCACGCCCGACAGGGAGGCAGCATATTCCCTGACAGCGGGCACGTCGACAACGGAGCCGATGTTCACACCGCAGTGACAGACAAAGACCCCCACGCGGGGCGCCAGGCCCTCCACGTCTTTCTCAGGAGGAAGCTCCTCCCTGTAGAGCAGGGTTCCCCGCGACTCCGCGATGTCCGAAGCGGCGAAGGCGGCGGCCCCGCTGGCCTGGGCCACGGTCTCCGGGATGTCCTTGGGAGACTCGAAGGCACCGCACACGTAAACGCCTTTGCGGGAAGTGGAGAGCGGCTGGAAAGGATCGGTTTCGCAGAAGCCGTGCTTGTCCAGCTTCACGTTGAGCCGCTCGGCAAGCGCGCGGGTCTCCGGCCTCGGCCCGAGCCCCACAGAGAGCACGACCATGTCGAACTCTTCGTCCTCAAGGGTACCGTCCTCGGCCACGTAGCGAAGCAGGAGGTTCCCGGTCTTCGGGTCCTCCACGACCCGGGAGATCTGGGAGCGAATGTACCGGACTCCGTGCTCCTCCTTGGCACGCTCGTAATAGCCGTCAAACCCCTTTCCGTGAGCCCGGATATCCATGTAAAAGATCGTCGGCTCCACGAAGGGGAGGTGCTCCTTCGTGATGATCGCCTCCTTGGTGGCGTACATGCAGCACACCGAGGAGCAGTAGTCGTGGTCGCAGTCCCGGGACCCGACGCACTGGATCCAGGCGATCTTCTTCGGAATGTCTCCGTCCGATGGACGCATCGGCATGCTAGAGAACGGCCCGGTTGCGGAAAGCATCCGCTCGAACTCGATGCTGGTGACCACGTTGTCGTAGCGGCCGTAGCCATACTCGCCCCTTTCGGAAGGATCGTACTCCTCGAAGCCCGGGGCCAAAAGAACGCTGCCTATCTCGATCTCCTCGATTCGCTCCTGCTCTGCATAATCGAGGGCCTTCGCCTCACAGACATCCTCACAGATGCCGCAACCGAGGCACTTACGACAATTCAAGCAGCGCTTCGCCTCTTCAACCGCCTGCTCTGCCGTGAACCCGGTCTCCACCTCGTCAAAGCTCTTCGTCCGCTCGTCTATCGGCCTGTTTGAAGAGAAAACCGCTCCGGGCGTCCTCCACCGGGATACTCTCTTCCAGACCGCGGCCTTCCTGCATGTCCATCCCGCGCAGGTAGCGGTGGATGCTCTCCGCCGCCCGTGCACCGCCCGCGACCGCATCAATCGCGATGAAGGGGCCCTTCTCTGCATCCCCGCCCGCGAAAACGCCGGGCACGTTGGTGGCGCCGGTTACCGGATTCACCTTGACCGTCCGCCAGCGGGTCATCTTGACCCCGGTCTGCTCCGGGTCGAAAGGCACACGCACTCCCTGGCCGATGGCCGGGATGATCACGTCCGTCGCTACAGTGAACTCGGAGCCCTCGATCGGGATCGGCCTCTGGCGACCGGAGACGTCCGGCTCCCCGAGCTTCATGCGGAGCAGCCCGAGGCCGGTCACCTTGCCGTCGGTGTCCACGGCCTGCTGCGGCGCAACGAGGAAGTGCATCTGGACCCCTTCGTCGAGGGCCGCCTGAACCTCCTCATGGTGAGCCGGCATCTCGTTGCGGGTCCGCCTGTAGTAAAGGCTCACCTCCCGTGCTCCGAGCCGGAGGGCGCTTCGGGCGGCATCGATAGCAACGTTCCCACCGCCGATCACGGCCACCTTGCCCTTCATCGGGACTTCCTTGCCTTCATTGATGTCCCGCAGGATCTCCACGCCGGGGATGACCCCTTCCGCCTCTTCCCCCTCGATCTTAAGCTTCATCCCTTCCCAGGCCCCGACACCGATGAAGACGGCCTTGTAGCCCATCTCACCCAGCAGGGACTCGAAGGGAACATCGGTTCCGATCTTCTTGCCGAACTCGACATCCACGCCATGGTCCAGGACGGCCTGGATTTCACGGTCCAGGATGTCCCTGGGCAAACGGTATTCCGGAATCCCGTACCTGAGCATGCCTCCCAGCTTCGGCTGGGCGTCGAAGATGGTTACCGGATATCCGTTCCGTGCCAGGTTATGGGCCGCGGTCAGGCCTGCCGGTCCGCCGCCGACGATCGCCACTCGCTCCTCGAAGGCCTTCTCCGGCTTCTCGACCGGCACAGGCTTGCCCTGCTCGATCTCCTCATCGGCCACGAACCGCTTGAGCTGGCAAATCGCGATAGGCTCTTCCATCTTGGTTCCCCGAAGGCACTCCTCCTCGCAGGGCCGCGTACAGATCCGGCCGATCGTGGCGGGGAAGGGAAGCTTCTCCCGGATCAGGGCGAGGGACGCTTCGAACTCTCCGGAGCCGATCAGCCCCACGTACTCCCGGATGTCCAACCGCACCGGGCAGGTGAGCTGGCAGGGGGCGTTCTTCCGGTCGATCACGTGCGTGTTCGGAACGGCCTGGGGGTAATCGAGGAAGATCGCCTTCCGTTTCGTGAGCGTCTGGTTGTACTCGCTCGAGAGCTCCAGGGGGCAGTACTGCTGACAGAGGCCGCATCCCGTACACTTGTCCGGATCGACCCGCCTCGGATGGCGCCGGATCGTGGCCTTGAAATTCCCTGCTACCCCGTCGAGTTCCATCAGCTCAGAAAACGGGATGATCTCGATATTCTTGTCCTTGCCCACCTCGACCAGCTTCGGCGACATGATGCACATGGCGCAGTCGTTGGTCGGGAAGGTCTTGTCCAGCTGGCTCATGGTGCCGCCGATGCCACCGGCCTTGTCCACGAGATACACCTTGAACCCCGACTCCACGAGATCCAACGAGGCCTGCATTCCTCCGATGCCGGCCCCCACCACCAGGACAGAGCCGATCTTTCCGTTGTTTTCTGCGGCCATGCCGTCTCTCCTATAAGGAAGCCCTGTAAAGGGGCGTCCGATCATCGATTTTGTCGATACTCAGCAGGTTCTTGCGACGAAGCTCGACGACCTCCCACAGGACCTCCCCCGGGGATTTTCCGAGCGTCTCCGCGATCTGCTTTACAGACCGCGCCTCATCCCGAATCACCTCGAGGATGCGGCATCGGAGGTATTCATCCCGAAAGATGGCGTCGTAGCAGATGTTGATCTGCCCTTGGGCGTAAAGTTCGCCGTATACGTTCTTGTCCTTGAGGAAGGATTCCCTGCCCAGCAAATTCCGGAGCTTCTCGCCCATGTCCGGCCTCTGCTTCTCGATGGCGGCCAGCATCTCTTCTCGGGTAAGTTGCTCGAGTTCGAACTTATCAGGTTCCATTCTATGCCTTCCCTTTCGCTTTAGCGCTTGGGTTGGGCCTGACCCCCGACCCCTGCCCCCTGCCCTTAGGCCAAGGCGTAACGGTTCAGAAGCTCCCTCGGATCCACGAAGCGTTTGCGCCACAACTTGTTGCCGAAATCCGCGCCTGCGGCCAATCCGATCAGATCGCTGATGTAGAAGACCGGCATCTTGTAAGGAGCCGCCTTCTGGCTGATCAGCTTGTCCTGGTTCACGTCCAGGTTGGTCTGGCAGAGCGGGCAGGTGGCCACGATCGCATCCGCTCCGAGCTGGTGGGCCATGTCGTACATTTTCTCGCAGAGCTGGACCGTCACCGGCGCATCGATCAGGGAATACCCTGCCCCACAACAATCCGTCTTGAAGGGCCAGTCCAGGGGCTCGGCGCCGACCATCCGCACCAGGTTCTCCATGGACTGGGGGTTCTCGCGGTTGTCGAAGCAGGCAACCCCGGGCGTCCGTGTGAGGTAGCAGCCGTAGTAGCAGACCACCTTCATTCCGCCCAGATCATGCTTCTTGGCGTGCAGGATCTCGTTCGCGCCCACCTCGTTCCACAGGATCTCCAGGATGTTCTTCACCTGCACCGTGCCCATGTACCGCAAGGGCGCGATGACCTCGTTCAACTCGGCAGCCAGGTCGTCGTTCTTTCGGATCTTTTCGGCTGCCGTCAGCATACGCGAGTAGCAGGCCGAGCAAGGCACCAGCAGTGTGGTAAGCCCCTGCTGTTCGGCCAGGGCCAGGTTCCGGGCGGGCAGCGCCAGCCCGAGCAGTTCACTGGTCGAATGGGCCGAAGAGGCGCCGCAACAGTTCCAGTCGTCGATCGGAACGAGCCTCGTTCCCAGCTTGGAGAAGCTCATCTCCAGGGAGCGGGCGTAGTCGTTCGAGGAGGCGTTTAGGGAGCAGCTCTTGTAATACCCGATCCGTTTCATTTCTCCCCTCCCCGCTTTTCGACCCTGTTGTAGATCTCCCGGAAGGCCTTCTTGTTCGACACACTTTCCGGCAGGAGGCCGATGCGGCCTTTGAGGAACATTCGCAGGCCTAAAGCTGCATTCCCAACGGCCTGACCCGTCTTGAGTTGGTAGCGGGCCAGAAGCTCCCCTTCAAAGGTCCTGCCCCGCTTCCTGACATTGTCCAGGAAGTACCTGTGGAACAGGGCCACGTTTTCGACCGCAGGGGTCTTGCCTTCCTGAAGAACCCGCTCTCTCAGCGAATCGATGACCAGAGCGATGTCGATATCGTTCGGGCAGCGAATGCTGCAGGTGTTGCAGCTGAGGCACGCCCAGATCGTCTTCGAGGCGAGAAGCTCATCCTCCTGGCCGAGTTGGACCATGCGCATGATCTGGCTCGGCAGGTAATCCATGGCAAAGGTCATCGGGCAGCCCGCGCTGCATTTCTGGCACTGGTAGCACCGGTACACATCCTCGCCGTGTTCCGCCTTTATCTGTTCCGCCAGGCCCCGCTTCGGTTCGAGGACCGGCTTTTCCTGAGGGGCTTGTTCGTTCAAGTTTCTACCCTCCTCACGAGGCTCACGAGCATCAGCCTCCATTCACTTGAGATCGTTCCTTGCCACCCTCCCTCAACACCCTCTCTCCAGAAGGGCGGAACTGAATGAGTGCTCATTCAATCCAGTATACTCTCCAGGGGTATGGCTGTCAAGAATGCCACACAGGGCAAAACAAACAAAAAGCCAAGTAAAACAATAGGATAGTCGTGCAGGTCTCAGGTAGAGCAGGTCCCAGGTAGTATAGGTCTCGTCTTACTCGCGGGGAGAATTCGTGGCGAGGCCCAACAGTTCCTTGCATTTATCAACGGCCCGGGCGGCATCGGGCGCATACCCGTCCGCACCTGCCGCCAGCGCCTTGTCCGCGTCCAGGACGGCACCGCCCACGAGCACCTTGACGTGGTTGCGGACGCCCTCCTTGTCCAAGGCCTGGATCGTCTTCTCCAACCAGGGGAGGCTCGTAGTCAACAGGGCACTCATGGCCACGACCTGAACCTTGTCATCGCCTGCCTCGGCTACGAAGACCTCCGGGTCCACGTCGATGCCGAGATCCTTGACCCGAAAGCCGGCTCCTCGAAGCATCATGGCCACGATATTCTTGCCGATATCGTGCTGATCGCTCTTCACGGTCCCGATCACCACCGTACCACGCGGTTCCACACCTGCCTCGGCCAGAAGGGGCTCCAGAAGATGCATCCCCCTGTGGATCGCGTGGGCAGACAGCATCACTTCAGGCAAAAACAGGAGCCCATCGGAGAAATCTTTGCCCACCTTCTCCAGGGATGCTATCAACCCCTGGTTCAGCAGACGAACCGGGTCGGTTCCTTTCGCAAGAAGGCCTTCCACAAGCTCGACAACCTTGCGGTCATCGCCTTCGTAAACGGCCTGATGAATGAGATCCAATGCCTCCACGATCACACGTCCCTCTACACCCGTAAGAGGTCAACAGGGCATCCAGCACGAAGTCTTCATTTTATAACAATAGGGACAAAAAATAAACACCGTCCCGGTACACAGACCCCCTTCTCGGACTAGATCCATCCCAGGCACCCTGCGAACACCGCAAGGCCGATCATGTTGATGGCGTACAGGGCTCCCACGGCGAGGGCCTTGGCCCGGATGCCCTCCAGATCGTGCACCCAGTAGGTGAACAGGATCAGGGGAAAGTAGGCGGCGGCAAAGATGAGCCACGGCGCCCGGGCGCACCAGAACGGGTAGTCCCAGGTGAGTGCGCCGGCCTGATTGAGCAGGATCTCCACGAAGACGCAGAAGGCCGCAAGGCCCAGCGCAAAGACCAGCCGGTTCGGAAGGCCGAGAAGCTTCGCCTTCTTGTCGCCGGGCAGCACCTTGGTAAAGGCGATGCCCGCGATGGCGAACATCATCGAGATCTCGATGTTCAAGCCGATGAGGAGCAAGTAGGCGGTGTCCCCGGGAGCACCCCAGAGGGGCGCCTTCTGAGTGAAGTGGAAGGCGAGGGCGTTAACGATCTCGAAGAACCAATCCAGGCCCCAGAGGGCGAGGCCTGCGAAGACGGCATTCCAGTTTCTTTTCTCGATCTCGAGGCAGTAGAACAGAACCACCATCGCAAAGAACGGAATCACGTACCACTGGAATTGGGAGGCGTCTCTCAGGATCGAAAGGGCCTGCTCGGCAGCTTGGGTCGGCATCGGTCACTTTCTCCTGTGGTCAGTGTTTCAGTCCTTTCTTCTCCAGCAGCATCTCCATGAACGCATCCGCCCGGGTCTGGAACTGGGCCACCGAGAAATTGTTCGCGTCCATGTGGTCCCCGTCGATGATCACGGACGGGACGTCCAGTTCTTCTTCAAGGGCACGTTTCATGTCCATCTGGCCCAGGGTGATCGGCACGCAGGACTTGTTGCTGTGCATCACGGCACCGTC